>Ga0157370_10000068_pt1 | contig 113329 bp, 97 predicted proteins | sample C35metaG_FD_113463 | JGI IMG/M metagenome (GOLD analysis project Ga0157370, IMG submission 113463) | Corn rhizosphere microbial communities from Kellogg Biological Station, Michigan, USA - C3-5 metaG | ecosystem: Host-associated > Plants > Roots > Rhizosphere > Soil | place: USA: Michigan...
AGTGAGTATACGTACCAGGTTACGTTGTCTGTCATAACCTGTACAATGCTTTTTACATCGATCTGGCTGGCGATAATACAGAAATTGATTTATCGTTTGCCATTTGGTAAAGATTCATCTTTGATGTAACGTAAAAATTGAAATTATGGAAAATATATTTTATATCTCGTTGAATATTAAAACTGTTTCGGGAATAGACTCCTACGCAACATATTATCTTGGAGAAGACAAAGAAAAGGCTGCGGCGATCTTTAGCCAACTAAAAGGCTCATCAAATTTGTCTACTCAAACAGTGCTTACGATGGATTTTACTGTAATGAGAGATGGTATACCGTTTCCTATCGCGATGTTGGATTGCACTTTTGGGGACGTAGTTTACAATACGAAAATAATCACCCGTGAACTATTTAAAAACCTGAATCTTGATACGGACTGATCTTGCTGCATACAATCCACAAAACGTAAAAGTGTTGCCGGAGTGAACGCGTAAGTTTAATCCCGAGATACTGTAATATTCCAGGATTCAACGTGTCATTCAGTGCCATACCGAGTCTTGGAATATTTTTTGTAACATATATCAAAAGATATAAGTTGAAGGTTTCTGCCAGCAAAATGTAAATACCAAAATTAAGGATAGGTCATTACACAAATAATCACCAAGTGGTGAATTAATAATATGGTAGGTTATGATTCACTAATCGGAAAATGCTACGTTCGGCCATTTGCGGCTGATCTGTAAAGGTATATTACAACCGCAAATACTAGTGTCAGCCATTAACCCATCATTAACCTGTTATTAACCCAGTATGGGTTACTCTTTGCTGAACTTTGCAGCAAATACAATGCACGGTATAATGATCAGGTGTATCTTTAAAATTATTACTCATGAAACCATTTTTAGTACTTATCTCACTTTTTTTCAACCTAATAATATATTGCCAATCAAAACCAGTGGCCGTAATTCCATTTTCCATTGAAAAAAATGTTATTTATATTTATTGTAAGGTAAACCAAACTGACAGTCTTAAGTTTATGTTCGATACGGGAGCCGATGGTTCTGTTATAAACACAGGCTCTGAGCGTAAGCCTAATGTTAAAATAAATAGCAAAAGCATAAATAGGGGAGCGAACGGAAGTAATGAAGTTGAACAGAGCACTGGTAATACTGTAGAATTTGGAAATATACACAGGAATATGGTAAGCCTTACACTAATAGATTTTGAGACAGATGCGTTTGACGGTATTATAGGTACCGATCTTATGATGGGGAATATTTTAGAGATCGATTACAACACTAAGGAGATCCGCTTTTTTAAACAGGATGATCCCTCCATCAGTTATGAACGTTATGATAAAATGAAGCTGCACATGGTTGACAATTACCCGGCTGTAGAGAGCAAGCTGATCATTGAAGGGAATGAGTATAAAGGCCTGTTTGGGCTTGACAGCGGAGCGGATGACCTGCTTACAATTGCCGCGCCATACGCAAAAAAGCAGAAGTTAGAAGAGAAGATGCGTAATATTGGTTCGGCGACAGCCAGGGGGTCAGACGGTTACGAATCTGTAAGGCCTGTAGTGCTTTGTCCTATAATTAATTTCTCAGGAAAGTATCTCTACAACATTCCTATATCGCTCTCCAACTCCAAAGAAGGAATAGACAGTACTGAAAAGATGGCCGGATTTTTTGGCAATAATTTTCTGAAACGGTTTAATGTTATATTCGATTTCAAAAACCAAAGTATCTATTTTAAGCTTAATAAAAATTTGTATTTCGATATGTATGAATAAATAATGTAATAACTAAATAGAGGATTAATGATAAATCTCACTTTGTTAAGAACATCAATTGCAGTATCCTGTTTTAGTGTATTTTTGTACAAGCGTGTGATTTGCCAAGTAGCGCATACACTCCTATAAATAATAAACGATGTTGGCGAATCTTTCAAAATTGTTATTACACTATCAAAATGACCTTAACCTTTTGCCTAAACTATTGCTTTGGTTATTATTAACCTTACCGGAAATTGTATTTGCTCAATCGGCTGACTTTACCATTCAAGATGTAAAATTTGAAAGTCGGGGCGTTACTCTTGCAGGCTCAATTCTAACTCCTAAAAAAATATTTGCAGCAGTTATAATTGTTCATGGTTCTGATCCTGTAAAAAGAGAAATGGAATTCGCAAAACGCCTTGTGAAAGAAGGTATTGCTGTATTAACATACGATAAACGTGGAGTTGGAGAATCTGGAGGTGTGTATGTCGGACCATCTGTTGGTACTAATAATATAGATCCAACGAATCTTGATTTATTATCTCAGGATGCATGTTCAGCAGTAAGTACACTTCGAACTAATTTGAAAGATAAAAAAATACCAATTGGCTTAGTGGGCTTCAGTCAGGCAGGATGGATAATCCCAATTGCTGCAAGTACAAATCCACAAATAAAATTTATGGTTTTATTTAGTTGCCCTACAATTACCACTCTGGAACAACTGAGATTTCAGTTTTATACTGATGGAAACAATAGTTTTTGGGAAAGTCATACAGAATCAGATGCTCGCGAACACACCAAAAATGACCCAGACAGATATCAATTCGTAGCGACTGACCCAAAAATTTCCCTTAATACTCTTGCAATTCCAGGACTTTGGCTTTTTGGCGAGAAAGACATACAGATCCCGGTTAAATTATGTATGGAGCAATTAAACACATTGAAAGCGAAAGGCAAGCCTTTCGAATATGCATTGTTTCCAGCATTAGGGCACAATACCTCTTCCGAGAATATTACAGAACCCGTTGATATTTCAATTCAATGGATAAAACAGAGAGCTTTAGAAATTAAGAAGCTTAAAATATCCCAATAAGATTCTTATAAAAGCAGGTATTATTTCGGTTTACTAATTTAATGTTATTTAGTTAGGCAGGTCAAGATTGTGGCAAAAACATCGCACATGAGACTAGAATCATAGGAAATTGTGCAATCACGCGGGTTTCAACAATGGGGTTCGACTCCCATCTTCCTGTCAATTATCTTGCATATAAAAAACAAAAATCTGCTTAATAAAAATTAAATAGGTTTTTTCCTTGAGTGACTTGCTCGGAAAATTTTCGAACACCTTCATCGAAGATTTGTCAATACTGGCAAGGCTTTCATCATAAAGGCTTTAAGAATTTAAGATAATTTTACGGTGTGTTAAGAAGTGTAAAAACGGCATTATCATTTTTAAATCTCGCACCATTACTGCGAGATTTAAACAGTCACCATAAAAAATAAGTAGGGGTCACGCGGAACATTTATCTGATGTCTTCTAAAGAATGCATTCCACTTCCAGATGTCTTTTTTATTATGCTTATCTGCCCATTGAGTTCCATCACTACAGCCCTAATCTCATCAAAGTATTCTATACCAGCACTACGCACTGTAGAGAATATTTCTTCTTTAGTTACAGCCTCTGCCTTCATTGCACGTTCAATGAAAGTTCCCTCATAATATAAAAGGGTTGGTACCGAATTAATGAGATGCTCCATTTTGCTGTTGATTCGGGAGAACCAGGCAAATGCATACTGCAGGAGTATTATTAGCAATAGAACAAGAGTGCCTTCAGCATAAGGGACTAATCCCAACATCATATAAGCAAGCACTGACCCAAGGGCAACGGTCACTACAAAGTCAAAGGCATTGAGTTTAGCCAGGGTGCGTTTCCCGCTAACCCTCAGGAACAAAAATAAGGTAACAAAGGCTGTAACCGTCGTTAAGCAAACATTTGCCGTGGCATTCCAATCTGTAAAAAAAAGTTTACTATCCATAGTGTAATGCTATATGTAAAAAATAGGGTAGCGTTCTTACCGCAAGTAGGGTCTTAGACTCTTACTACTACAATTTACAAATACTATCTATGTCAGTTTGCTATTTTAACTTTGTTTTAAAAATTGGATATCCTGTCGTAATCACGATTTGGTTTTACCAGTTAGGCCTACGTCCCAATCCCTGCGTGATTCGTTACGCGCCTCCCAATATAGCCATTTCAGCCTTGGAAAGTGAGGATGACGCGATAAAGACATCGCTGCCCAGTCAATGACTTTCCTGGCAGTCGAAAGACGTGTTAATCTTTTGCATTTCGAGGGTAATTGCCAAGTCATGTTTTTAAGCGACTGGGACGAAACTACAGGAAATGTAAGGTGGGCAGCAATTTATTGCATATCTATAGTATTTTAAAGCTTACATTACTGTAACTATTTGTTTTTTACTATGATTCTTTCTGTAGTAGTAAAATTTCCATAATCAACTTTCAGAATATATAGTGCGGATCTAAATCCATTAAGATCGATGCTAAAGGCGTCATTATTAATACTAAATTCCTTTACAAGCCTTCCGTCAAGATCGTACATTTTTACCAAAGCATTGTCGGACTGGGCTGTGTCAGGTAGCTTTATAAACAATTGATCAGATGCAGGATTTGGGTAAAATGAAACTTTTTCCTTAACAAAATCTTTTTGGGCGAGAAGGCCTCCAGCGTAAATTACTTTGTTCGCCAAACCGGATGACCTGGTAACTGCAACAAACCTTCCATTGCCATAGGCCACTGAGGTCCAGGCCGCAGTAACGTCAGAAGCAGCAAGGGACCAATCGATACCATCTACACTTGTCCTAATTGAATAAAAGCCTCCATTGGCTACACCTACGAACAGATTATTACCGAAGGTTACAGCGCCCATTGGGTCAATGCTTGTTGTACCTGTCAATGTCCATGTAATGCCGTCAGGGCTTGTCATTATTTTCTTTGTGCTTCCTGTTGATTCTGAGACAGCCACAAATAATCCGTTTCCATAGGTAACTGATTTCCAGATTCCCTCAGACGCCGCCGTCTGGCCTGTCCAGGTAATGCCGTCTGGACTTGTCATAACCCTATTGTTACTGCTTCCTGCAACTGCGACAAACAGACCATTTCCGTAGGTTACCCCATTCCAATCTGCATCTGATGCAGAAAGGCCGCTGGCCCATGTAATTCCGTCCGGGCTGGTCATTACCCTGTTTCCGGCTCCCGAGGATGCCACTGCTACAAATAAGCCATTACCAAACGCCACGGAAGTCCACTGGTTATCAGCGGCTGAGGTGCGGCTTGTCCATTCAATGCCATCAGGGCTCGTCATGACACGGTTTCCGGCTCCGGTACCGGCAACAGCCACGAATTGCCCATTGCCGTAGGTTATAGCATTCCAATTGTTATCAGCAGCAGAGACCCTGCCTGTCCAACTGACTGCGTCAGGACTGGTCATCACGCGGTTTCCTGTCCCGGTTCTTGCCACCGCAACAAAGTACCCGTTACCGTAGGTAACGCCAGTCCACTGGTTATTTGATGCTGCATCAGTAGAAGTCCAGGAGGTTCCTGTCTGGGCATGAGAAAGCATTGAGAAGGCCAGTGCAAGTAAAAAGATAATTTTTTTCATAAGTCAATTTTGATGATTAGGTGGAAAGATAGGAGCCCGATTGTCGCGTCCTAAGGTATAGTACAAATTTTATTTTTATATGGTTATTCAAAGGTTGAAATAAACCAGCAGACTGACAGTGTATCTCAGTAAACATGCCTCGAAAAACAACGTTGCCAGTGGATTAGATTTACCTTATGGTTAATTTGACCATAATTGTACGCATTAATTTTAACACTTCCTAACTTTATTTATTTTTTAATTAGAGTTGCCGTCAGCAGTAGGTACTATAGAAGATTTTTTAAATTCGTACTGCCGTTAAAGAACAACGCAACGAGCTATGCCACATAAATAAGGCACACAGAAAGGAGAAACGTAACATATATAACATGGAGGACAGTGGTGCATCAGTAGTAATTACGCATCATATTGCGGAGAATAATCAAGTGCAATATGAACAGTGGCTTTGCGAGATAGGTCCGGTATGCAGAAATTTTCCGGGTAATGTCGACTGGCAGATTATTCGTCCCATACCAAACTTAACGTATTCCTATAGCGTAATTATACGTTTTGATACGGTTGGTAACCTGAAAAAATGGATGGAATCAGAAAAAAGGCATGCCCTTATTGGGAAAGTAAAGCCGCTTTTTGCAAAAGGTGACAACTATTATATAAAATCTGGTCTGGATTTTCTCTTCCCTGAGAGTAGAAAGCCGCCTTTACGCTGGAAGCAGTATTTGGTAACGTAGTCAGCGATCTATCCATTGTCTCTACTTGTACCGTTTGCTGCAATACCGTTTGTAAAATTTTTGGGCATACCTGACAATAGGCTAACCAATGCATTTTTTATTTCGGGCTGTATCGTATTTATAATGGTATACATAGTTATGCCTTTTTACACTAAGCTGATCCGCAAATGGCTTTACAAATAATCTATGCTTGGGTGGCATCTACTACTACCTAATCAAGCCTATTTAAAATGAAAAAAGCACCTGCCATCGGCAGGTGCTTCAACTAACTTTTATAGTATATTAAGCTATTACTACGTTTGTTGCGTTTGGACCTTTACGGCCTTCTTCAATGGTGTAACGTACTTCATCATTCTCACGGATGCTTTCCTTTAAACCTGTTACGTGAACAAAAATTTCGCTCCCACCATTACTTGGTGTAATAAAACCGAAACCTTTTTCTTCATTGAAGAATTTTACTGTACCTTCTTGCATTGTAAATATATTAATATGTGTAAATGTAGTGAATTTATCCGGAACTGCCTGTAGATGAGAAGCTTGTTTTCAGAAAATGTATCACTATTAGCTATGTTTTTTAATTATTGGAAATCAAAGCTCTCTGGATAAGCATTCGTTCCGGTGGGGCAGCGCTCAGGGTACCGTCTGGTTCCACGGGGGCGATCATACTGTCAAGGCCCTTGCCCTTATTGTTGTTCAGTTTCCTTTCCTGCCTTTTCTGGGCTTTTTCTTTTTGTCGTAATGCGTTTTTCTTTATGCTTTCTTTTTTCTGAACAGAATCAGCCATATATAATATCAAATTTAAATTAGTAAAGTTTTCTGGGCATTGGAATCCCCCCGGTAGGATAACCGAATGCCCGGGCTATTGAAATTTTTTAAGAGACAGATACCTGAAGCTTAAAACCGATCAGCCTCTCAATGCCTCTAAGATCTGCTTTTTCCTCGCTGGCACAGAATGAAATTGCTTTTCCGCTGTTGCCACCCCTTCCGGTACGCCCAATCCTATGTACATAGGTTTCAGGTATGTTCGGAAGGTCGTAATTGATCACATGCGGCAGTTCGTCAATATCAATGCCACGGGCAGCGATATCTGTTGCTACCAGCACGCGCAGCTTATTGACCTTAAACCCCGCAAGTGCCTTCTGCCTTGCGTTCTGGGATTTGTTACCGTGTATAGCGGCGGCAAAAATGCCTTCTTTTAAAAGCAGTTTCACCAGCTTGTCAGCACCATGCTTGGTACGGGTAAAGATCAGCGAGCGCGAGATCGCTGCATCACCCAGTACACGGGAGAGCAGTTTATTCTTATCATCTTTCTCCACAAAATAAACGGACTGCTCAACGCTCTGCGCCGTGGATGATGCCGGCGCTACTATAGCCTGGGCCGGGTTATGAAGCATACTGTCTGCCAGCTTTTTTATTGAAGCGGGCATGGTAGCAGAAAAGAACAGGGTCTGCCTTACTTTGGGAAGTTTGGCAACGATTTTCTGTACATCCTTTACAAATCCCATATCCAGCATACGGTCGGCCTCATCGAGCACGAAGATCTCTATGTGCGAAAGATCGACCAGGCGTTGCTGCAGCAGGTCCATCAGGCGCCCCGGTGTAGTGATAAGTATCTCTGCACCGCCCTTTAGTACCTTGACCTGGTTAACCTGTGAAATGCCTCCAAATATAGCGGTGTGCTTAAGGGGAAGTAACTTCCCATAAGTGGCAAAGTTTTCGTTGATCTGAATGGCAAGCTCACGGGTAGGGGTAAGAATTAGGGCCCGGACACTCCTAGGCTGCTTGGGCTTTTTTGCATGAAGCTGCTGTAGTATAGGGATGGCAAATGCTGCTGTCTTGCCTGTGCCGGTCTGCGCGCATCCGATCAGATCCCTGCCCTGAAGCACCAGCGGAACCGCCTTTTGCTGTATTGGGGTTGGCTGGGTATACCCCTGTAATTCTATTGCATTGAGGATTGGCATTATGATGCCGAGTTTTTGAAATGTCATAAAAATAATTAAATGTTAAACAGACATTACGACCGTAAATAGTAAATGCGGACAGGCAGGGTTTCCGCAAAGCCAGAAAACCAATCTTGGGTAATGTCGTGATGTAATGAAGTTGTAAAATAAAAAACTGCTTGTCAACAGGGTGAGCACTTAGTGCCCGCCTGTTATTATGTAATAAGATCCTATATCTTATCTGAGTTATAAAGCAAAGGAATGCAGAATGATTGAAGCGTGTAATCCGCAGGTCATGGAAGCATGGCGTGAATGCCGTATTGTGTAAAGGTAATGAATTTTATTTAAACAATTAATCATTATTAATAGCTTTAAATTACGAGCGATGCAAGACTTCGTATGCTTGCCTGATTGATAAGAGATAACCTTCACTAATATTTATGATTTAATCGGGAGTAAATTAACTTTCCAGCGGCTATTTTTATGCTTCTTACTATAACTTAGGTAGAACCATATGGAAAATAATAAAATCCGGATTGCCATTGTTGGTGGAGGCCCGGCTGCTTTGTTTATGTTTAAGCGATTGCTGGAATTAAACAATACAAATATCGAGATTACCATTTTTGAAAAAAAAGAGAAATTTGGAGCAGGAATGCCCTACAGCAGGGAGGGGGCGAATGAGGAGCATATCACCAATGTATCCGCAAATGAGATCCCGAGTATCGTTACATCTATCAGGGACTGGGTGCAAACAGTATCGTCAGACATCCTGAATATATTTTCCATTGAGGCAGAGCGCTTCAATGAATATAAAGTTTTGCCCCGGCTGTTTTTTGGACACTACCTTACTGGCCAGTTTGATTTGCTCTATGCCCAGGCAAAAGAAAAAGGAATTATAGCTGAACTCAGATCCGGCAGTGAGGTGACCGATATAAAGGATAAGCCCGATACTTCAGAAGTTAGTGTAGAAGTAAATACTCACGAGAGGCATCTTTTCGATAAAGTTATTATCTGCACGGGACATAACTGGCCCAAACGCTACGAGGGTAAGATTCCTGGATATTTCGAGAGTCCGTACCCGCCATCCAAATTGAGGCAAGTGTTTAACCATACTGTAGGCATTAAAGGTGCCTCGCTTACTGCGATAGATGCCATCCGAACTATAGCGAGGCATAATGGCAAATTTACCGAGGACGGTACGGGTATGCTAGTATTTAGGGCCTCCCAGGAAACGCCTGACTTTAAGGTAGTAATGCACACCCGCCATGGCTTTCTGCCTGCTGTACGATTTCACCTTGAAAACTCGCATCTTAAAAGCGATTCGCTCCTGAGTGAGGAAGAGCTGTCAGTGCACAGAATGGAAAACGATAGTTTCCTTTCACTGGACTACTTATTTGAGAAAGATTTTAAAGACCAGTTTAAAGACAAGGACCCCGATTTTTATGCTAAGATAAAAGATATGACCATGGAAGCCTTTATTGCCTCCATGATGGAGCTTCGTGAGGAATTAGACCCTTTCCAGCTATTAAGGGCAGAGTACGTCCAGGCGGAGAAGTCCATTAGAAGGCAGGAATCTGTCTATTGGAAAGAAATGTTGGCTATATTAAGCTTCGCCTTAAACTATCCCGCAAAATACCTTTCGGCCGAAGATACGCTGAGGATGCAAAAGACACTGTTACCGCTGATATCCCTTGTCATAGCCTTTATCCCGCAGACCTCCTGTAGGGAATTGCTTGCCCTGCATGCCGCCGGCAGGCTTGAACTCGTCGCGGTTGGCAACGATAGTAATGAGCAGATGGAAGAGAAGCGCGGTGGTATTACCATAAGCTATACAACCGACGGCGGTGAAGAAAAATCAGCAAATTTTAAAACTTTTGTTGATTGTGTCGGCCAGCCCCACCTGAATTTTGAGGACTTTCCCTTCAGGAGTATGCTTGAAGACAAAACGATAAATATTGCCACCATACGCTTTAAAGACGACACAAATGGTGAAGAAGCGCAGCAGGATTATCCGGATAGGGTGCAGCGCTATTCAGACGGCTACAGGCTGAGCGTTTCAGGTATTGCCATCAATGATAATTTTCAGGTTACCGATAGCTACGGCGCTTTTAACAACCGCATGTACATAATGGCAGTGCCTTATATTGGTGGCTATAATCCTGACTATTCAGGGCTGGATTTTTGTGAAGAAGCTTCAGGGCGAATTGCAAAATGGCTATCGGACGAATTATTAAATGTAAAATAAAGCTACTGATAATGTTGCGTTAAAGGGCTAGCAGATTTTTTCAATAGTAATTGAATTAGAGGTAGATAAATATATTTCATTATGAGCGATAACACATCTAAAACAGGAAGCCCGGACCGTGAACGCATTAGTACTTCAGAAGATTATGGCAATTCACTTAAGAAGCTCACCAATACGATAGCTGATTGGGGCTTCATTCATAAAAAGCGCATCATCACCAGAATGAAGAAAGATTGAGATGTTTATCAATAAGTTACAGCAGATTGCCGCTGTGCATTAAAGTGGCTGATTTATAAGACAATATGTTTGTATCTACATTAGAAATATTTTGGGATCTGTTACGGTAAATTTAAAGCACAAAAACGAAATCAGAAGGAAATATTTAATATAGGAATCTTTTTAATAATATTATCATAGATTTATTCCCTGGTGCATTTCTAGCGCTTCATAGAATTTTAAAACAAGTTTCAGTCATTGATTTTACCGCGATAATTAATCCAAACAGCCATGAATAAACTCACCTTACTTGCATTACTATTTTCGATCAGTGCTTTTTCACAATCCAAGCAGGAAATTAGAGATGCCAAAGAAAGGCGCGAGAAATACCTGTTTGCAGCTGAAGCAACGCCGAAAAAATTCAGGACCACAGTGGTGGGGGAATTCGTGCTTGACGAAATGCTGATTCCCGTTACGATCAATGGGAAGACCTATCATTTTATTTTCGATACCGGAGCGGTAACTATTGTGTCTCCTGAACTGGTTGTGGAATTAGGACTAAAACCTGTCACTTCTAATGAGGTTATTGATGCCGCAGGTATTAAAACACAGGAGAAAATCTTTATGATTGAAGCTATAGAACTGTCGGGGGTTACCTTTTCAAAAATAGGCTGTGCATCCATGTCTTTTGATTCCTTTTCCACCGCACTCTGTAGAAAGGTAGATGGCCTTCTGGGTACAAACATAATGCGGTTAGGCAACTGCAAAATTGATTACAATACCCATTCAGTTACTTTATCCACAGACAAAATAAAGCCTGATTTTGAATATGATACCGTCGATTTTGAACACAATTTTTCAGATAGCCCTATTGTATATTTAATTGCCGGAGATACACGGTTCCCGGCTTTAATCGACAGTGGCAACAATCGGTCGATTGATGTGCCGGATACCATTTATAAAATGATGAAATTTCCTAAAACCTCTTTTACGAGAAAGAGCCACGGCCGTTCCTCTTTTGCACTGAGTGGAAATAGCGACCAGACGGAGATCGCTGTCAGGGCAGACTCACTCTACTTTGGAGATATTTTGTTAAGGGGCCAGCGCCTGCATATCAGCCCCAGTTCGCAAATCCTGATAGGAAATAAATTTCTGAAACAATTTGGCGAGGTTATAATATCCTGGGATAAATCCAAAATATACGTGCCAAGGCAAACAGTGCCACAGGAAGCAGAATATGATTTTGGGTTTACACCTTTTATAGAAAATGGCAAAATGGTAGTGGTGGAAATATGGGAAGGTTCACCAGCTGAAGAGAAAGGGATTGCCATAAACGACATCATCCTCAAAATAAATGATATGGACGTCTCTTTAATGACGCCCAAGCTTTGGTGCGAATTTATAAAAAAGACGAAAGATATGGAATCGATCAACGTGGAGCTTCGAAAACCCGATGGCAGCACGAAATTTATAGAACTCAGCAGGTTCGAATTACTGAAACCATAGTTCTGCAAGTAAAACTAAAACAATAATTTGTGTTCCCCGAGGCCTATCCTATAATACGTTTTACAGTGCCTTTAAACAGGCTGTGCAAGATACAAACAGCAAGTTGTCCGAAGTGATGCCGTCTTTAATTCATACTGATGCTACAAAAGATATGGGCGGGTATAATGATTGCCGCCAAGAGTCGTTGCGCAAGACATTTTCAATAGAATAGGGCAGGACCATTTCGAAATTTATGTAGGCCGGACCGAAGGACAGCGAATGGAGCATTTTCAAAGCCCGGTTGGTTCTCATTATAAATTTAATAAATCGGATCTAACTAACTGGAGTGCAAAGTTAAATGCCAAATACCACTATTGCAGTAAATATTGACTTGAGGATCTATTTTAATCTTTCAGTTCTACAGTACCTACCAATTGAACGGGAATTTGAGGAATTTATAAATCGGTCGCGCAGGTTACATAAAAAAGGGCAGCTACTTACACTGCCCTTTACTAGGGAATTCCCTTTTCCAAAGTAACCCAAACGTTTGGAAACCAAATTAACTAACCTAACTTTATTCTACGCGCTGCATCAGCGCTTCAATATCTTCTTCGTTTACAACAGGATTCGCGCCTGAGGATGCCGCTACAAGGGCGCCAACGGCGCACGCATAGTCCAGTGCCCGCTGTGGGTCCTGCCCTGAAAGCAGCCTCATTACAAGTGTTGCCAGGAACGAGTCGCCTGCACCCACGGTATCGGCTACTTTTATTGGATAGCCGACATTGTTATAAAGAGCGCCTTCCCACATTAGCAAGGCACCGTGTTTACCCTTAGTAACACACATAGAACGCGTATTCGTTTTACGAGCTATAAATCCCATATTGTCTTCAAGCAGCGTGTAGGGCGAGCCCATGCCTGCGGCTATTTCGAGTAGTTCTTCATCGTTAAATTTAATAAAGCTTGCCGTTTTCATGAGACTTTCTATAACATCATGCCTAAAATGCGGCGGTCGCAGGTTTACATCAAATACCTTATACATGTCATTTCGCAATAATTCTTCCAGCGAAAGCTTAGAAACCTGATCGCGGCAAACCAGGCTGCCATAAATAAGCACATCGGCATCTCCAACAAGGCTACGCGCATAATCTGTTAACTCTATCTTATCCCAAGCCGATGGGTAACTAATTTCATAACTTGCGCTACCGCGCTCGTTAACATATACCTGCACCAGTCCTGTAGGATAATTTTCTGTCCGAATTATACTTGTTGTGTCCACTCCCTGTGCCTGTACATAGGCTACAATATTATCACCATCCATATCTTGTCCGACGCAGCTAATCATAGCTACTTCACATCCAAGGCTTTGCATTCTAAGGGCGAGGTTAAGCGGGGCTCCGCCTATTTTTTTGCCATCTGCAAAAACATCCCAAAGTACCTCCCCATAAGATACCGCTTTAAGTTTTTTCGCTGTATTCATCTAAATAGTAAATTGATAAATTAAGGTTTTGCAACCTGTAATCCGGTTATATTGGCCGTAGCGCCATCGGTTGCTATCAGCCCCCAGTTTTGCTGTTCGCGACCATAAATCCGGTTGGTTAATGCCACTTTGCCATCTACGTATACCACGCAAACACTGTCATCTGTAATTACATCTATGCTATACAAATTACCATGGGTAATACTTAGCGCGATTTTGGTGACCAAATCGCCGTTGCTGTTATATGCGGCTATGCGGCTTTGGGCAGGCTCAAACACCACTTTATAGTAGGCTGTGCTGCTCACGTTAAAATAGAAGCCTGCCGCACCGGTTGTACCGGATAGTGAAAGCTGCGCCTTTATACGTGCTTTTTTTCCAACTGGCCCAAAGGTTACCATCGCGTCTTCCGATATACTGTTCAGCGTATACCCGCCGTTGCTCTGAGTTACGGTTCCAGTAGAAGATTCCATTGCTACGGGCGCATTTTGGGTAAGCAGCAGGTTTACGGCATCGGGCGCTTTTGTAGCCAGGGTGCCGTCCGGATTTTGCACCAGTTCGTGTATGACCAGGTTGCCGGCCCATTCTTTAGCGCCGGTGTCATTCTCCGGGGTTTTGCGTGCGGCCCAGCCAAAGGCATATCGTTTAGTCCCATCTGAGGCAGTCTTTGCCGCATAGTAATATTCGCCATCTATCAGGTCATTGACCGGTTTTGTCCAAGGTCCGTTAATACTTGTAGCCATGCGGTAATGGGTGCCTTTATTACCGCTCCAGTTCTCGCTGAACATCATGTACCAATAGCTGCCCACTTTAAAAATATCAGCGCATTCCATCATCAGGTAGCTGTCTTCTGGGGTAGTAGTGTAAAGCGCTCCTTCAAGTGTCCAATTGCCGCTGGCAGGGTCGGCTGTTGTAAATTTAAGCAAAACCGCCTTACGCGAGGGATTGGTTTGTGTACTCACCAGCATCCAGTATTTTCCGTCGTCGGGATTCTGGAATATTTGCGGGTCACGGAAATCATAATCGTAATATCCATCAGGTGCAGTAATTTTAAACGACGGCTGCTTGATCCATGTTTTCATATCAGTGCTGGTAGCCAAAAGAATGCTTTCACGTGGATTGTTTGCCATAAAAGCAGCTGTCTCATTGTGCCCTGAATAATAAAAATAATAGGTATTGCCTGCTTTAATGAGGCTACCTGTGCCCACGCCAAAATCAGCCTCATCCTGCCGGCCATAAGGAATCATTTGTCCCTCATAGGTAAATGTGGCCAGATTGGCCGTTGTAAATTCATGGATATCATGAAAACCCTTTCCGGCAGGTTTGTTTATAGCATCGTGCAGAAAGTAAATATGAAAAGTGCCGTTTTCATAATAAGGCATAACGTCTCCCGTATAGCCCGCGCTATAGTAAGGCTCATCGCCACCCATCCATTGCGATGGCGGTACCGGATAGATACTGCTTATTTCAGTTTCGCCCCCAGATACAGAACCACCTAGGTATTTATCATCGTCTTGGCACGAAAGCAGCGAAAATGCTAAAACCGGAAGCAGCATAATTATTTTATAGCTCATAGTTTATATTTTAATTATTGCCCGATAAGGTAGTTAAGGCTGTTTTGAGTAAGCGTTTGAATATTGGTAATAAAGGCATTGGGCTGGCTTGGATTACCACTTGCATCGGCTTCATTGTACCAGTCATAAGCACCCATAGATATTATTACTACATTGGCGTCCGAGCCGTTAGCCCATTCAGCAATAGTAACGCGTCCGTTAAGGGCATCATCCCAGGCTTCGCTGGCAAGGTTAATACCGCCGGTCTGGCTTCTCCAGCCTGCACCATCATTATATCCGCCCCATTCAGGTAAAAACCACCATGCGGTATGGTTCAGCCTGTAGGTTCCGCCCTGTAATAAATTTGCTTTTCCAGTCTGAAAGGTTTCCAGTCCCTGGAAGATGGGGTGGCCTTCATGCCCCACAAAAGACATTCCCCATGAGTTACTGTCTACACCTCCGGCAGGTAAAAAATCCCCAAACACGTTGTTGGGCCCCTTACCGGGGGGCACTATGCCCAAGGCATCCACATACTGGCTGGCAAAGGTAGTGAGCAGCAGGTTTCCACCGGCAGCACGGTACGCTGTTAAGGCGCTGGTTGCTGTAGTATTATACGCTATCGAAGGTAAGATCTGGGCCGAGTCAAAATGCCACCAAATTGCATTAATCGTACTTAAATCTGCTCCGGCTACAATCTCGTCAAAAGAGAGATATCGCGCTCCGCTGTAGTTAGCAAATAACCAGTCACAAGCCGTCTTCTCATCCATATTAGAGATTGCTTCTCTCGTGCCGGCCGTACCTAAGAAGGCCACTACGATTCCCTCTATGGGCACGCTGACGGTGACTGTGTAGACTACACTAACTGTCCCGTTAGTAACTGTGAATTCTACTGGTGTTGAAAAATCTATAGTTGCACCTGAGGCGGGAGAGATAGTAACTCCCTGACTCAACCCAATCACCGGTTGCAACGCTGTAAGAGCGGTCCCTTTAGGTAACACAACGGTAATTGTTTTAGCCGCGTTATTGATAACTCCGGCGACATCGTTAATTTTAAAACTGGTGATAGGGCTGGATACTGTAACATTTACAGTATAATCCTTAAACAGGTTGCCGTTTACTACCCTGAATTTTACAGCGGATGTAAAATCCATGGGAGCATTCATATTCAAATTAACCGTAGCACCTTGCGGTAGCGTTATTTGCGGTGTTATCCCGGTCAAAGTATTTCCAAAAGGCAGCACAACGGTTATCTGGCCGGTGTTCTGATCTATAACACCCGGTGTTCCGTTAATGCTAAATGCCATTACGCTTACCGGTACATTGGTCTCAAAATTACTTTTATCAAAACTGTCTTCGCAGGATATCAGCGTTAGTAGCAGGGCGAATATAAGAACCGTAGCAATAACACTTTTGTTTATAATTTTTTTCATAATACTTCCTGTTGTTAATAGCCGGGATTTTGTTTATACACACCCTGGCTAAAATTAATTTGCGTTAAAGGTATAGGGCAATATTCTTCTTTATTTTTATCAAAATAGGCATCGGAATAATAAGCGCGTTTCGTTTTTTCTTTGCCATAGTAGTCGTTTAAGACTTTATCTGCTATGCCCCAGCGCACTAGGTCGAAAAATCGGTTTCCTTCCATAGCAAGTTCTAAACGACGCTCAAATCGCATTGCCTGGCGTGCATAGTCCTGTGTCCATGTGCAGTTTGTACCGTCTATGTAGGGACTTATCGATGCATTGCTTTCATACCCGGAAATTAAAGCCGTACTGTTTGCAGCGCGGGTGCGTACCTGGTTTACAAGGGCAAGGGCGTCGGTGTGCTGGCCAAGTTCGATAAGCGCTTCGGCTCGCATCAGCAATACATCGGCATAACGAATCTGTATCCTGTTTTTGGAGTTGCCATAAAATGGGTCTATGTTTACCACACAGCCGCAATTCGGCGAAACATTCTCTTTTAGTGAAGCAAAATACCCGTAAGTACTTGGAGAACGTACCCAAGCTTCAACATAGGTGTATTGCGTATCATACTTGTAGGGAAGTCCCGGTATTGCAACGGTGTGATACAGTCGTGGATCTACGGTGTAGGTAGATAACTGGTGGTAGTCAAGGTCGCTATCGTTATAGTTATCTAACTGTGGTAGCCCATTGGCATTTGTTTTAAATGAATTTACCAAATTTTGGCTTGGCTTATGGAAATCACAGCACCCTAAACCTTGGGGGGTGGAAAGCACATCACTATAATTTAGCCTGCCATACAACGTACCGTCATCTTGCGAGAATTGTATAGAAAATACTGATTCCGGTCCGTTTTCATAACTACCCGGAAGGAAGTTATTGGCAAAATCGGGCTCGAGGCTTGCACCTGTAACATGGCCTGTGGCATCTACCACCTGTTGCATATGATTTAGATCTATACCGGTAACGTTATAGTTTTCATCCTGGGTATAGGCCTGGTACAAACGTACTTTTGCCAGGTAAGCATAAGCGGCGGATTGGTTAGCCCTGCCCACTTGAGCCTGTGTTGCGGGCAATCCTGCTGTGGCAGCTTCAAAATCTTTCGCGATAGCTTCCCAAAGTTGCTCATTATTAAGAGCGTGGTTAGATATGGTGCCATACTCTTCAATTGCAATATCCTCTGTAATGTAGGGAACATTGCGGAACATCACCTTTAGCATGAAGTAAAAATGCCCCCTGATAAATTTCATTTCAGCAATTCGGGTTTCTTTTAACGGATATTCCTCAGCACTTATGTGCCCAAGTGCCCTTAGCGCTTTATTGGCGCGGGAAATCCCAACAAAGCTGTTGTACCAAAATGCATCGAGCTCGCCAAAATCAGGCCTGATGTTATTGGATACCTCAAAAAAGTGGAAATCCTGGATATCATTGGTACCGCTTCCGCCTTTATAAGCATCATCTGAACGCACATTGCCATAAGGCCAGAGGCTAAAAGGGGCATCGTAATGGTCGTTGCCTAGCGCTGAATATGCCGATGTCATGAAACCCTCTATGGTTTGGGCATTTACAAGTTCTTCTTCAGAGAGTACACCCCGCGGGTCATTGTCTAAAAAATCTGAACAGGAGACCGTCACAGTTAGTAATGCCATTGCTGTTATATATAGTAGCTTTTTCATTTTGTGTTGCTGTTTCGTTTAATTATAATGTAAGGTTAAGGCCTAGGGTAAAAGTCATAGGCAACGGATAGCCATACGCAGGACTTTCGGGATCTACGCCGGTAAAGTTCTTGGCGTCTATAATAAGCAGGTTTTGCCCGCTTACATAAAGCCTTAACGATTCCATACTGTATTTTTCAAGTAATGATTTTGGCAGGTTGTACCCCAGTTGCAATACGCGCAGTTTAAGGTAATCTCCTTTTTCTACGTAATAGGTAGAAAAACGCGACTCTGCGTTGCGGTCCACCGTAGTTAGGGCCGGTATGCTGGATTTAGGATTATCTACGCTCCATGCATTTAGTAATCGGGTACCTTTATTGGACCCAACATCATCCACACTCCAAAAATCGGTCTGGTATTTTTTGGTGTTGATTACATCTACATCACCTATTCCTTCCCAAAACATAGTAAAGTCGAAGGCTTTGTAACCCAGTGTTACGTTTAAGCCATAATTAAAGCCAGGGTTAGGATTGCCTATCCATGTTCGATCCTTGGTATCTACAACACCATCGCCATTAAGGTCGGCAAAACGTATACGCCCAAGGCCTTTGCCAGGTTGCTCGGCAGAACTATCCACTTCCTCCTGTGTACGGAACAGCCCGTCTGCCACGTAACCATACATAGAATTGATGGGGCGGCCCAGAATATTATCATCGAGCCCGTTTCCACCATAGCTGTTACGCACGGCGGAAGGTAATTGTGTAATTTTATTTTTATTGGCAGAGAAGTTACCCGAAATGTCATAGGTAAATCCACCGCTTGTTTCATCCCGGTATCCTAACGATACTTCCCAGCCTTTATTTTCCATAGAGGCGCCATTTACATAACGGTTGCCACCCTCGCCAATAGCTCCTAAATAAGGCGGTTGTACCAGGATGTCTTTAGTTTTCTTGATGTAATAATCAACCGACCCGCTCAGCTTCTGGTCGAAGAAGCCAAAGTCTAAACCTACGTTGGTTTGTGTCGTTGTTTCCCATTTAAGATCATCATTGCCGGTTTGGGTAGCTATAAAACCGGATGGTAGCTGGCCGTTGTTAGCTCCACTCATATCATAAGCTGTACCGTAAGAGGTGGCCCATGTAGGGCTGCCACCTGCATAATTAGCCAGGTAAAGTGAGTAAATTGCCGTATTGCTTATTTCCTGATTACCGGTCTGTCCCCAGCCTGCACGCAGCTTAAGGTCTGAGATAAACTTCGCCTTATCCTGCACAAATTTTTCCCTGCTTATACGCCATCCGGCAGATACCGCCGGGAAAGTTCCAAACCGGTTGTTTTTACCAAAGCGTGACGAACCGTCGCGGCGTATTGTAGCTGATGCAAGGTAACGCCCATCATAATCGTATTCGGCTTTGCCAAAGAAAGACAACAATTTATATTGTGTAGAAGTACCACTGGTAAATGATTCTCCTGTACCGGCGTCAGGGTACATATAATCCGGGGTTTCTAAAATAAAATCGTTTTTACGAAGGGTAGTGTTATCAAAAACATCCCTGTACATCTCTGTACCTGCAAGCAGGTTGACATTATGTTTACCTAAACTAACGTTGTATTGTGCCGTATTTGTCCAGGTCCATTTATCGCTTACGCTTTGGTCTATGGTAACACTCGTCTGGTCGTTATGAAGGTAGCCTGATACGTAGCTGCGCTGTAGTGAGCGTTTATTGTAATATCCATAGTCAATACCAAAACTCGACCTGATATGCAGGTTTTTAATTAGTTCAAGGTCGGCATAGGCGTTACCAAAAAGCCTAAGGTACTTGTATCCATTGTCCTTATTGTATTCTAAAAGCCGCGCAGGATTTTGCCTGTCATTCATACCGCCCACCGGGCCACCCCAGCCTTGTCCGTTAACCGTGCGTACAGGAATTATGGGTAATGCCCTGAGCGCGGGGTCGAGTACTCCGGGATCGCTTACTTCGCCATTGCGGTTAAGGGTAAAGTTTTCTCCAACGGTTAGGGCACCATCAAAATATTTGTATGAGCTGTTCATACGGGCGGATATTCTTTTATATTCGGTAGTATTTACGATGCCTTTATTGTCATAGTAAGCGAGTGAGAATAAGTAGCTGCCTTTATCTGTACCGTTTGATACCGAAAAGTCATAGGATTGGGCAATACCGGTATGTGATATCGCATCATACCAATCCGTATTAGATGATTTAAGAGTATGGGCTGCATCCAGATATTCCGGCACTAAAACTTTATTTAGCGTTGGCTTCCCATTTACTACGCCCCAGTCAAACTGATAACTCACATTATTGCTGTTAGGATCTATACCGTCGTTCACGTTTGCCTGCCATAGTGCCTGGCCGTATTGTTGTGCATTAAGCACTTTAGTGCGGTTGGCAAAATTGGAAATAGCAGTGTAATTATTGAAATTTATCCGCATTTTGCCATTCTTCCCTTTTTTTGTGGTTATGATAATTACACCATTCGATGCCCTTGACCCGTAAATACTTGCCGATGAGGCATCTTTTAGCACCTGTATGGTCTCAATATCATTTGGGTTAAGTTCATGCATACCCGCTTTTGTAGGTACACCATCTATAACCAGTAAAGGCGATGTATTGTTCAAAGTTCCCACCCCACGTATTACGACATTGGTATTGGCACCACTTGGCGACCCGTCGGTTGTCACACGAACACCGGCCACGCGGCCCTGTAATGCCTGTATAGGATTTGGGGCTACCTGTTTGTTAAGAGCCTTCATGTCTACCACGGCTACCGCGCCAATAATATCTGTTTTCTTCTGGGTAGAGTACCCCGTTAGCACTACGGCCTCAAGCTCTTTGTTGTCTGATTTCAATGTTACCGCAACGGTGGGCTGAGCCGCAATCGTTTGCGTTATAAAGCCAATATAACTTACGGAAAGGACCGCTGTGGGAGCTACATTTGCAAGGGTAAAATTACCGTCAAGATCGGTAGAGGTACTGTTGGAAGTACCTGATACTATTACCGAAGCACCGGGGAGCGGCATACCATCTTCCGACGAAACTACCGTTCCTTTCACTTCAATTCCCTGAGCTGTCGCAGACATAAGCGGGAACAGAAAGAGTAGAAAGAAAATAATTTTAGATTTCATGTATTTGTTGGTTTTAGTTATAATTGGTTTAGAATTTCAATTGATTAATGTTAAGGCCGCTAATTGTAAAGGGCGTTGAAGCAGCTGCAGATAATTGATTAAATGGCATGCTGGTAAAGAAAATCTCTGTCATTACGGTTTCACCATCATTGTAAAATATTTCAATACTGGCCTTGTCCATAAGGATGCGGAATGTGCCGCTATTTTGTACTCCACCCAGTGCTGCTTTAGAAGGGTTTGCTGTAAACTTTTGAAATGTCGAAGTGTCGCTTGATCTGGAACGATCTACAAACAATTTTTTTTCTTTATTATCAATGCCGAAACTCAGCGTTTCGCCTGCATCATTCGTAAAGGTAAAGGTGTAAATATCCTGTTTAAGCCCTTGCACATTAAAGCTAATGTCTGCTCTTGTAAAGTCAGTTTTGTCTTTTGGTGAAAGTAACGCTGTGTTTTTTACGTGGACTTTTTTCTGACTGTCGGTTTTCTCAATATAGTTTTTAAGCGCCTCGGCAGGGCTTGTTACCAGCATATATTCTTTATCTTTTTTTACCAGTCTCATCTCCCTCGGAATGGTAGTGCTGCTGCGCCATATTGTTGTAGGTACCACTTCTGCATATTCCCAGTTGCTCATCCACCCAATCATTACCCGGCGGTCATTTTTTACAGGGGCATTACCCCAGGTAACCCCGGCATAATTATCTTTTCCATAATCCAGCCATACTGCTTTTTCTTTAGTAATCCTTTCAGCAAAAGTTTTATCAAGGGTAAACGTTTTACCATCAAAATCGCCCACAAAATATTGTGTACCGCTGCCGCCGTTTGCCCCACCCGGATTAAGGCTTTGTATAAGTACCCACTTCGTTTCAGCGGTTCCTTCCACTTTGATAGGGAAAAAGTCGGGACATTCCCAAACGCCGCCGTGTGCGCCGAGGTTCTTTCCAAAGTCCGACAGGTAGGTCCATTCTTTAAGGTTTTTAGAAATGTATAATTGTGACCTGTCCTGTGCAGCAAGTACCATTATCCACTGGTTATGTATATTATCCCAGGTAACTTTTGGATCACGGAAATCGCGTATACCCGGATTTTTAATTACAGGATTGCCTACATCATATTTTGTCCAGGTATAACCGTTATCAATTGAGTAGGCGAGTCCCTGAGACTCTACATCAATGGCTCCTGCTTTTTCTTTAACTGGGTCGTGGTAGGTAAATATTGCTACTATCGGGGCTGTCTTACCATCGCCAAAGCCGCTGGTATTGTTTTCATCAAGTACCGCACTGCCAGAAAAAATATAACCAAACCGATCAGGGTAAAGGGCTATAGGCTGTTCTTCCCATTTTACTAAATCTTTACTCGTTGCGTGACCCCAGTGCATGGGCCCCCATTTATTGCCGTAGGGCCAATACTGAAAGTACAGGTGATACGAATCCTCGGCATAAAAAAGCCCGTTGGGGTCGTTCATCCAGTTGTTTTTTGGAGTAAAGTGGAAGTTAGGCCTGTACATTTGCTCCTCAGAACTTTTTTTATCCTGTGCATTGCACAACACGGCCGATAAAAATAGTGCGCTGCTAAATGCTAACGGGAGAAGATTTTTTAGTATCATTTCGTGGTATGTCTTTTTTTGTTAATTCTTCGCTTAGTTCTTCAAGAGACCTGCCTTTGGTTTCGGGCATCAAAAAGGCGACAAACGCTAGTTGGAAAACCATCATTATAGTAAAGATCAGGAATACAACGCCCGGGCCGATGGTGCTAAATAATAGTGGAATTAGTGAAGGAATAATGGCAGCGAGCACCCAGTGCACCGAGCTGCCAAAAGCCTGGCCCGAGGCACGTATATGGTTTGGAAAAATCTCGGATATAAATACCCATATGACAGCTCCCTGCCCAATAGCGTGGGATGCAATAAAAAGGAACAGGAATACAGGAACAGATATGCCACCCCAATTAAGGAAAAATGCTGCCGAGACCAGTCCTAATGAAATAATATATCCTACAGATCCTATGTACATAAGCAATTTGCGGCCTAGTTTATCAATAAGGGCTACGCCTAATAAGGTAAATAGTAAATTGGCAACTCCTATACCTATACTGCTTAGAAGGGCAGTATTCTGGCCAAGCCCTGCCTCCTGAAATATTCTTGGCGCGTAATATAAAAATGCATTAATACCGGAAAACTGATTAAAAAATGCAATAAGGAAAGCCAGTATAAGTGGGAAACGATATTTTTTCATAAAAATAGTTTCATGGCTTTTATCACCGGCCTGCTGTATCTCCAGCATCATAGACTCAATGTTGGCATCAGGGTCTACAATGGCAAGTACCTTACGTGCTTCTTCATTCCTGAATTTTGAGAGTAACCATCTGGGGCTTTTAGGTACGGTGAACATAAGCAATATATAAATTGCTGCCGGTACTGCCTGAATGCCGAGCATCCATCGCCAGGCGTTTTCACCAATATCTTTAAGAAAATAGTTGGATATAAAGGCTAGAAGTATACCCAATACAATGTTGAATTGATATAAGGCCACCAGGCGGCCCCTTTTTGATGCTGGTGCAATTTCAGATACATATGCCGGAGCGGCAATCGTTGAAGCCCCCACACCTAAGCCTCCTAAAAACCTGAACAATGCAAAGGTAAATGGGTCATTAGCCAGGGCTGAGCCAATTGCTGATACCAGAAAGAAAAAACCGATCCATAATAAGGTGTTTTTGCGGCCTATTTTGTTGGTAGGTATGCCTCCAAAAATGGCACCTACTACAGTACCCCACAATGCCATGCCCATTACTACAGAGCCATGGAAAGCATCGGATGAATGCCAAAGTGCCTGTAACTGTTTATCGGCACCCGATATCACTACCGTATCAAAACCAAAAAGAAAGCCTGCCATCGCAGCGGTAACAGACCAGATAAGTATTTTATTCATTGCAGATTTATTAATGATCTGCTGCTAAATTATAAGTATTGCCACTTTTGCTATTTTAAAAATGTTACAATTATGTAACCCCTTTAATATTTTTTAGCACATGTATGTTAAATAACTGATATATAATGATTTATGTTTACGAAAACGATATATTAAAAACGTTATAGTACATATTATGTTACCAGTGGTATGTATTTGATACATAGGATAACGTACATTCTTGTAACAGTTTACCCTGTTGTTTTATACTCTTTTGGAGAAATACCAAATTTGTTCTTAAATGCGGTTGAGAAATAATTTGGCGAAGAGAAACCAAGGGAGTATGCTATCTCGCTGATGTTCATTTCGCCCTCACGCAACATTATGGCGGCTTTCTCCAAACGTATATTATTGATATGATCGCTTATACTCAAGCCTAAGATGGCTTTTACTTTGCGGTACAATTGCACCCTGGACACATTAAGTTTATCGGAAAGTTCCTCCACAGAAAATTTTGGGTTGTCCATGTTTTCCATAATGTGAGCGTTCATACGGGAAATAAAATCCTGTTCTAGGGTTCCAAATTTAGATTCGGTTTCTATCCGGTAGATATTGTTGGTATAGTAATAGCGCAATTTTTCCCTGTTAAAAAGCAGGCTGCTGAGCGATTGGCGCAAGACCGAAAGGCTGAAGGGTTTGGTCAGGTATTGATCTACACCGGCCTGCATACCCTGTATAACTGACTCTTTATTGCTTTGGGCACTTAGTATAATTATGGGGATGTGAGACGTGCGAAGGTCTTTCTTAAGGGTCCTACTTATCTCAAAACCGTCTGTTCCCACAAGGTTAACGTCGCAGATAATAATGTCCGGTACTAGCTGTAAAGCCAAAGTTATAGCATTACTGCCATCCGAAGTATGCACATCATATTCTGCCGAGAGCTTATTACTTAAAAAGTTTACCAGGTCGGGATGGTCTTCAATTACAAGTAATGTGTATTTTTCCTGGCCCGGCGCTAACAGATTAATTTCAGGCAGGTTATCATATTCAAGCTCATCCTGAAGGAGAGAAGTCTCGTATTCTTTAGTAATAGTGGTGCTTATTTCAGCAGGTGACAAATGGTCAATACCTTTATAAATGGTAATAATAAATTCAGTACCCTGCCTGGAGCGTACCTCTATTGTGCCTTTGTGCAGGGTTATAAATTCTTTAGAAAGGTTTAGCCCAATACCGCTACTGTTCTTATTGTTATTAGACGCCTTGAAAAAAGGATTAAAGACCATATTCATTTCCTTCTCGGGTATGCCTATTCCACTGTCTTTTACCACGATTTTTAAGGTATTGTCAGCGCTATCTTTAATAGTGATGGTAATTTTACCATTATCTGGCGTAAATTTAAATGCATTAGAGAGCAAGTTAAAATACACCTTATCCATGAGGCTGGTATCAATATAAACTTCGGTATCCTTGTGGTCGTCAATAAGGCGGAAGTCAATATTCCTGCGGGCTGCTTCACCTCTAAAGTTGGCCATTACCTGATTGGTGAAAAAGTAAATATTTGTTTTGGATGCCCTAACAGTGAATTTACGCTCTTCGATTTTTCTAAAATCCAGTAACTGGTTAATAAGGCGTAGCAGGCGGTGGGAATTGCTGTATATAAGTTTCAGCTCGTCCATAAGCCGTGTGCCCTTAATTTTGTCATGCTCTATAAGTGATTCGGCATAGCTCAATATAAGCGTAATTGGTGTTTTAAACTCATGCGAAAGCCCGGTGAAAAAGCTGAGTTTTGCCTCATTGCTGCGTTGTGCTGCAGCGGCCATTAGCTCTATCTCATTTTTTTGGTCGGTAACAGTACTGTTTATCTGCTCGAGCTGCCGTTTCTTGCGCGAAATGGAAATAGTGCTGTAAATGCTGTATACGGCAAGGCTAAATATTATGATCAAGAACAAGGTCAGCAGCCGCACCAGGCTATGCTGTGACGAATATTCCCGCTCCTGCACGCTTATTGCCTCAAGCTGCTGTTTTATAACCGTTTGCTGTTGGTCTACTTTGTCTAACTGGCTTTCGATGATTTCGGCATTTATCTTGTCTATAACAATCGTATTAAGTATATTGTTCTTAGTAATAGGTTCCTTATTATATATCTTCAGGGCAAGCCGTAGCGCTTCATTACCACCTGTTGGGTAAAGTATAGTCGCCTGCAATATTCCCTTTTTAACCAATTCTATCCCACCATTTGGGGTGCTGAGCGCATCTACCCCCACAAATTTTATCTTGTTGTCCAGGCCAAGCTCCTGTGCGGTTTCCCATGCGCCGAGTGCCATACGGTCATTTTGCGCGAAAATATATTCAATATTTGAGTCGTTTTGTAATAACTTTTTAAGCTGGGGCTTCACCGACTTGCTTTCCCAGTCACCATTTATGGTGCTTACCAGTTTCATTTGGGAATGCTGGTTTATAATTTGAGAAAATCCCAGTCCGCGTTCATAAGCAGGGGAAGATGTTTTAAGACCGGTTATTTCAATTATCCTTCCATTACCGTTGCTGTTCGACACCATATATTTTGCCGCAATACGGCCTACCTCTATATTATCAGCACCTATGTAGGCGGTATATTCTTCACTATCTATTTTGCGGTCTACCACTATGACCGGTATGCCTTTTTTTATCGATTTTTCCACAATGGCGGTAAGGGGTTTTGCTTCAATGGGTGATACGATAATAACATCTGCATCGAGATCTATAAATTTTTCAATATCCTTTACCTGTTGTTGTACATTGTTGTTGGCATCCTTAATTTCCAGCTGTACTTCCGAGTGCAGCGATGCCTCTATCACCATGCTCTTATTGAGCTGGCGTCGCCAGTCATCGGTATTCATTCCCTGTGAAAAGCCAATTTTCACTATGGAGCTGTCGTTATGTTTGGTACAGGAAAATAGTGATAGCACTATAAGAGTTGCCACCAACAGATATTTTATAGGGTACATAAAATCAGTAGTTCTCATTTTTTTAGAAAAGCATAAATAGGCTGTTCAGCTTGTGTCTCAGCTCATATATAAATTAGGGTTTGCGCTCGCATTATAACGGTGTAAGGTGTGCAAGTTAAGATAAATAGTATCTCAAAAAATCAATGCATCTTAATTATGTAAAAAAATTGGTTTGATCATTTAAGCTCTATGTAATTATTAAATCGTAAAGACGTAGATGTCATTTTTATAAGTGGCAGCAAAATAGCTATGTCGCATTTACAACTAACATTATCTTTAGTCTTTAAAATTCTTCATTTCATGAATACTAAAGGTCATTGCTTTCCTAAATCTGTTATTCTTCAGTCAGTATATTTTAAACTTAGGTTTACATTGAGCTATAGGGATGTCGAAGGGATAATGTAGATGCGCGGCATCCAGGTTGACCATGCTACAATCCAACGTTGGGTGTATAAGTTTACACCATTTATAGCGTTGCAAATGAAAAAGAGAAAACTCGTAGTTGGGAAGAGCTGGAGGATGGATGAAACATATATTAAAGTGAGGCGTGTTGTGTTATCTGTATAGAGCAGTTGACAAATCAGGTAATACAGTTGATTTTCTGTTGTATTTGTTGGTATAGGAGATTCACCATACACGGATTATGGTATTTATTATTTTCTGCCTGAAAATATGCCTGAAGGCCTGTATGATGGGAGGATAGTAAATGGAAACTATTTATTGATGAATACTGAAGCACAGAGGTTTCAAAGCGAGGTTAAACTGCCAACAAATTTTAGCGTAACCCGATACGGATTCCCAACGACCAAACAAGCGGAACAGACAGTCGAAGTAAGAGGCACTTTATTAGATCAGACTACAAGCATAGAGATATATAATAACGCTAATTCAGAAGCAGTCTGTCCCCTTGAAATAGTTTCGGTATCGCCATACAGAATGACGTTGAAAATCCCTGTAGGCACACCTGCTGGCGCCTTTAACAGGATGAAATTCTGGAGAGGTGAAGAAAGCACAAACAGCGCAAATGCTGTTACGGTACAATAGGTACTATTTGTATTGAAGATCAAACCCATTTACGAAGCTGTATAATGGGTTTTTTCTTTAAAAATTAGGTCGCAGGAACTTGTCTATCCTGTTATTTCCTAAAGACCTCCGTTCGCCATTTCTTAATCCAATCACCGCCACATGGCGGCTGTTTAAGAAATTTTTCAAGCCCGGACAACCATTCCGGAAAATCTTTGCCTGTTATTGGAGATTTAATATCGCCTCAAGAATGCTCGATATTTTATAAACACAGCTGCAACAATAGCCGTTTACAGTTCTGCAGCAACATTGGAAGTATTTTTTGCTCATTTCCCCTGACATAGCTCTAATGAAAATTATTGAGCGAGATTTTAGGGATGCCTTAGTATTCAGATTTGAATTTGCCACAAATTTAACCGCAATAAATTACTAATTTAAACACGATATGATTTCTCTATTAAGATAAAAAAAAATAATTGAGGGTTGATCAGTTTCACGCATAATTGAATAACTTAGTTGTGATTTATTTTAAAAGCCCAAAATTAAATGATAGCACCGAAAACCAAAAGAAATATTTTGCATATTTTGCCATTGCTATCATACAGCTCTTTCTAAAATTGGCGCACCTTAACAGTGCTTAGCCAGAGTATAAATTGATTCTTGACTACTGAAAATTAACTAACTTCTAAAATGGATATTCAGATTGCTAAAGAATTGATTGAGATGGCTCAGCATGACCTTCAGGTTCGTGATAAACTAATAAAAGAAGGGAAACTCTCAGTGGGATATAATCCTGAAATGGAAAGTGTGCATAAAAAAAATGCTGCACGTCTTAATGAAATTATCAATGTTATTGGATATCCTACTAGATTAATTGTTGGAGAGGAAGCAAGTAATGCCGCGTGGCTTATTGTACAACACGCGATCAGTGAACCTGCATTAATGAAAAAATGCTATGGGTTGCTATCCGAAAGCGATGGCGAAGTCAATCGTGAAAATCTTGCCTACCTGCACGACAGAATATGCTACTTTGAGGGAAGGCCTCAGAAATATGGCACCCAGTTTGATAATCGGGGCATATATCCTGTTGAGGATAAGGAAGAAATGATACGTCTGCGTAAAGAATTGAAGCTTGGAGATATAGAGCAGAATGCAATAATTGAAATTAAATCTGAAGATCATACGAATCTGCACCCGGACGATTTAGAGTTTAACAACTGGCGAAAACAAGTGGGATGGATATAAATCCGGACAAGTTTTTGCTATTGAGAAACGTTGATTGGAGCTCAAATTACCATGGACAGAAAGAGCAAAGGATTAGAAATTGTGTCTGTTGCGTAATTCAATAATTATTTTTCAGCCGGAAGGTAAACATTAAATATTGCACCGTTTTCACTACTGCCAACGGCATCTATTTCTCCACTGTGGTTTAGGACAATTTTCTTGAACATCGCTAAACCTATTCCGGTACCGGCAAACTCATCTTTCCTGTGAAGCCTTTTGAAAATGCTGAAAATCTTATGTGTATTTTCGGGCTTTATACCAATTCCATTATCAGAAAATTCAATTTTATAATATACCGTTCCACTTTTTAAATTTGCAGATTTTATTTCTTCTGACGTAGCTTTGGAGCAAGATATAGATATCATAGGTGCGACATCTGTGCGTACGAACTTCAATGCATTTCCCAACAGATTAGCGAAGAGTTGGGACATTTGAAGCGGAATCCCTTTAATTACCGGAAGGCCTTTCAGTTAGATAATGTTGCGTTAAAGGGTTAGCAGTTTTTTTCAATAGTAATTAAATTAGAGGTAGATAAATATATTTATTATGAGCGATAACACATCTAAAACTGGAAGCCCGGACCGTGACCGCATCAGTACTTCAGAAGATTATGAAGTACGTTACTGGTCAGAGAAGTTTGGAGTAAGTAAACAAGAACTTATTAATGCTGTAGAAGCCTCAGGCAGTAACAGCCCTGAAAAAGTTGAAGCTTACTTAAAAGCAAGAAATTAAAAAGGATTGCCGAAAGGCAATCCTTTTTGTTTAAATAAGTACAATACATAACCTATTTGTAAAAAACGTTTGTTGCTTTTTCCAATGCCTTTTCCATATCAATTCCTTCTTCCAATGTGCCTTTAAAAAGGTCACCTTCACTTTTAATACGGGCAATAGCATTTGCAATTGTAAAATCTTTCATCTTTAATCCCTTTTTTACTTCATCCCAATGCAGTGGCATCGAAACTGTCGCGCCGGGCTTTGGTCTGAGTGAGTAGGCGCATGCAATAGTGGCGCCAGGCCTGTTTTGCAGAAAGTCCAGATACATCTTGCCATCACGGTCTTTTATCTTTCTTTCAAGGGATGTGAAATCAGGTAACCTGTCATGTACAATAGAAACCAGCAGCCTTGCAAACATTTGTGACTGATCGTAGCTGTATTTGGCTCCCAGGGGGATATAAATATGGATACCTGTAGATCCGGATGTCTTAACATAGCTTACCACATCAATTGCATCCAGCACCTTTTTCACTTCCCGAGCCGCCTGTATTACCTGTTCGAAGGTGGTCTGGTCAGCGGGATCTAAATCAATTACGCAATAGTCCGGGTTGTCGGGATGTGCTGTCCGGCTGAACCACGGATTCATTTCGATGCAGCCCAGAGAAGCCATCCATAGCAAGGTAGCTGCATCACCACCTACCAGGAACTCTTTGTCTTCGCCATCACTGGTGCTATATGGAAAAGTATCAGCCCATTCAGGCGCTTTTCCCTTTACATCCTTCTGGTAAAAACTCTTTCCATGAATACCACCGGGATAACGGTTTAGGGATAATGGGCGGTCTTTTAGGTAAGGCAGTATAAAGTCGGCGACCTGATAATAGTAGTTGAACATATCCCGTTTGGTATAGCCGTCTTCAGGCCAGTACAGTTTGCTGAGGTTGCTGAATTTAAGGTCATGCCCATTTATTTTTTTAACCTGTGTTTCTTCAGTAGGGTTTAAGAGGGTTAGCTTACCGGCCCGCTTGGGTGCTTTTACTAACGTAGACCTGTTGTCAACTGGTGCCTCCTGCTGGGTTTTTGTGGCTTCTCTAGTATCACTAGCGGTTTCCCTTACTACTTCTTTGGCTTTTTTATCGGAGCGCATACCTTCAAAGGAAGGATGCCTGAAAACGCCATCAGAAGTGACCTCCGCAAAGCTTACTTCGCATACAAGTTCAGGTTTTAGCCATGTAGCTTTTGCTTTTGGTGGGTTTGGACGGAAACGTGATGGCTTATTGACATCGGGCTCAGCAGTAAAGGGAATCTTTTCAGTAATCAGCGGGGTGAACTTTTCCATCATTTCCTTTTGCATCTTAGCGTTAAACCCTGTCCCCACCTTACCAACATATTGGAGCTTTCCCTTGTCATAGACACCAAGCAATAAAGAACTGAATGTTTTTGCAGAACCTTCATTTTTAGTAAACCCTCCGATTACTACTTCCTGGCGCTGGTTAACTTTTACTTTCAGCCATTCTTTTGACCTGGCATCAGGATGGTAGGTACTGCTTGACTTCTTCGCCATAATACCTTCAAGCTGCATTTTCTTCGCGGCTTCAAAGAATTCTAATCCGCTTGCTGTGAAAACCTGGCTCAGGCGTATATGGTCATCGTTAATAGGTAGTATTTCTTTAAGTATGGCCTGCCTTTCTGAAAGCGGAAGCCCCATAATATCTTTGCCTTCGTACCAAAGCAGATCGAAAGCGTAATAAACAAGATCACCATCGGCTTCGCTGCGCCAGTTCTGCAAGGCCCCAAAATTAGCCTTACCATCTTTTCCGATTACAAGGATCTCGCCGTCAAGTACCGCGTTTATCGACCAGTCTTTCATGGCGTTAACCAGTGGGTAGTATTTTTCAGTAAAGGATTTATTGTTACGTGATGAAAGCTCCACGGAACCTTTAGTGATGTAGACTATGGACCTGTAGCCATCCCATTTTACCTCGTAAGTCCATTCGGGATTGTCAAAAGGTTCATTGACCAGGGTTGCGAGCATGGGCTTGACCGTTTCGGGCATTTTACTTTTCTTGCCCTTTTTAAGCAGCGTGTCTGCCTCCAACGGTTTTTCATCCTTTACTTCAAGCTCTTTCTCGAGGACATCCTGCTGTGTATCCGTTGCCGGCTTCCCATATATGTTTTTACTGGTTTTTGTAACCTGCTCCAATGTTTTTCCCAAGATGACCGATTTATCCTTCAGGGTTATGTCTTTATCGGTGGCATGGCTGTCTTCAAGTTTCATCAGCAGCCATCCGTTCTCCCCACGGCCATGTGCTTTGACCAGCGCGAACGCGCCTTTAAGTTTTTTGCCTTTCAATGTAAATTTTACCTTGCCGCTATGCAGGCCATGCAACAGTTCTTTTTCCTGTTCCTTTTTGGTCTTAGCTGCGGACTCATAAGGTTCATAGTAGCCTTCATCCCATACAATAACAGTGCCCCCGCCGTATTCCCCCTGGGGTATAATGCCCTCAAAATTCCGGTAATCATAGGGATGGTCTTCTACCATCATGGCAAGGCGCTTTACTTCCGGATCAAGCGAGGGCCCTTTGGGCACTGCCCAACTTTTTAGAACACCTTCCATCTCCAGGCGAAAATCATAGTGAAGGTGGGAAGCTGCATGCTTCTGCACGACGAAGCGCAATTTGCTTTCGTTGCTTTTACCTCCAAAAGGTTCCGGTGTTTTGCCGGCGTCCCGTTTCTGTATATATTTATCTAAAGCCATGATGTATAATGCTATAATTCACTTAAAGTTAGCTTTATAATTGCATAAGGACATCTGCTTTATCAAAACTTTAGCTAAGCAGTACTTCCAACTATTGGCTATAAATACCAGTTAAAAGTTCAACTTCGCTTTTGTATCCGGGATGATAGGAAGGGGTATAGCGTATATAACCCATGCTTTGCAATTCCTTAAAATATTTATGGTAAGTAGGCAGGGTTTTAATATGGGATAAAGACATCAGCTTACTTCGGCTTACCTTAATGATGGTGGCCTGGCCTTGCCTGTATCCAAGAAAGAGTATGGCGCTAAGCAGCGCAAAATGCCAGGCATTTAACTTGCTGTCTTTCTCAAAAGCTGCGAGGCAGGAAAATAAATTGTCTGGATGCATGCTCAGTTTTTTTTATCGAACATGGCCAGGAGGTCTGCCTTATTATAGTAGTAAGAGCCTAACACTTTACGGTAGCGCACTTTACCGGAAATTCTAAGATTTTGTAGTGAACCGGCAGAGATATCCAATAGTTTTCTCACAGCACGGCCTTTGAGCCATTCAGGGGAAAGAATATCGTCTTTATCCTGAATCAGCTCTTTCTCAAAAATACTTTTTATCTGATTGATCAGCAATAGTCCAAACTGTTGCAGATCTTCCTTGGTTACATTCTTGTCCATTTTCCTGTGTATAATCCGAAGTGGATGTTAGAACAGCAAAATTAGAATGCATTCTATTTTTTAGTGTGGTAAGGGGACTTTGAGGAAGCGGTTGGCTGAAAATGTCTTTGGGGGTGCATGAGGATTACAGCGGATGTTGAACCAGGTATTTATCTAATGGTTCGCCATTTTTAAAAGCCAGCTTTCCGGTGATTTGATTGTCTTTGACCCTGTAATATACTTCTATGTAAAAATCATTAATTGCATACAGCTGGTGATAAATATGATTGTATACAATACTATCAATATGTACCCCATGCTCCCATACAGCCTGGTATTGCAATTCATCGTTAAGCATCAGAAATTCGTAGAGCCTCATGCGGTCTTTTCTAATAATGAAATTGTCATTGGGTCAGGCTTGCCTTCGAAAAACTTATCCAGGACCTGGGCAAATACAGGATTGGAATTCTCAAGCGCGGCAAATAAGGTCATACAAGAACGGAGCTTAAGGTCATCGGGTGTACCCAGAATCTGAGGGGCTGTCTTTCCATTAATCTCAAGAAGTGCAGTGGTAATTTCTACAAGGTGTTTTCCCAATACGGGATGGTCCAGATAACGGGCCGCCTCCTCTAATCCATTAATTCCGAAATAACGGGCATTCTCGCTAGTCCCCAAACCTTTTACCTGGGGAAAGATGAACCACATCCAATGGGATTCTTTTCTGCCTTTCTTAATCTCAGAAAGGGCAGTTATATACATTTGGTTTTGTGCTTCCAGGAAGCGTACTAGATCTTTATCGGGCATGCTGTACTTTACTATTTCGTTGCTAAATTACAAATTTCATCTTATATGTCCGGCGTGTACTCCTTATGAATAAAGGCAATTTTCTTATATACTGCTGTGTATAAATATAGTGTTGTGACTTGTCTGCATCGCAGTTCATCCTATTGCTATATACGGACCTGCCTGAAGGTAAGATTTATCCTTGGTAACATTGGCCTGGATGATTTAGGGATATGGTGTTCCCAAAAGGTATTTGTTGTGCCGGACATAAGTAGAAGCGCGCCATGATGCAGGGGCACCTCAATTTGTGGAACTGTCTTATCGGATTTATGGCGCAGCCTGAAAGGCCTTGTCTGTCCAAAGGTAACGGAGGCGATATTTGGGTTTCTGCCGATTTTGTGCTCCTTATCGGAATGCCAGGCTACGCTGTCATTGCCATCTCGATAAAGGTTGAGCAATACGGCATTGAATTCGAGTTGGGTCTGCGCTTCAACTTTGCGTCTCAGTTCAAGAAGCCCGGGTGTCCACGGCAGTGCATTCTCTCCTGCTTCTTCCTGTTTTCCATACCAGGCGATCATACGTGGTGCGGTAACCACTTTATCATACATTGGCATCTGGTATTGGCGCCAGGGGGTAGTGTGAAGCAATACATGGTAGTAGGCATCTGATTCTTCCCTACTTATAAAGTTATCAAGGTGCGTTAGCTCCAGGTCGGGATAGTCAAAAGCTTGGCTGACTGAAGTTCCCTGTGTGAATAATTCGGTGTCATCAAAAAGGTTCATAGTAATTCGTTGTTTAAAAGTTTTTCCTGAATAGCAGTTTGCCCGGATATTTTTGGGCATAGCTGTAGATCAGCTGCATAATGTAATGGTTGCTTTTGTATGGGGTAACATAATCCTTTAACTCTGCAGGTTCATTGACTCCTATATCCATTGTGATATACCCCATGCCGTAAAAGTGTCCGTCCTCCACCCATATACAGCTGCGCTCTTCTACCGAGCGGCCATTATCCATAATGGCAAAGCTTGGCCGGTTCCCCAGCAGTCCATCAATAGCTTTTGCGACCTGGTCGTTATGGTGGCTGACCTCGGGTAGGGCAGCAGTATTCGTCTTAGCTATAAATTCACCGGCAATGGTAGTACCGTATTGGCAGAAGCGGTGGTCAATATTAAATTCGGAAGCCATACCCAGTAGCGTGTTTACACCATCGTGCTGTGAGTGGAACATTTCAAGGCAGGACTGGAATTTGCCCAGTTTCCCGATTGCCAGGTAGCGATAGCCGTTACGCGCCTCATATTCATACAGCCCATATTTAGGGTCAAACTTTTTGAGTGCCCTGTTATGCTCGGGCCATAGCTTCTTTATCTCGCTGCACTCCAGCAGCAATGCCATAAATTCTGTTGCACAGACTTCATAGGAAATGGAGTGGATATCCCGCATGAAATGCTGCCTTTGCGGTGTTATCTTATGCCCGCCAAAATGCTGTGCTACCCTCTTTTTGATATTCTTAGCCTTTCCCACATATACCACTTTTCCTATTTGATTATAGAAATAATACACGCCGGGCTTCTCTGGCAATTGCTCAAAATCAGAAGGTGGCAGGTTGGGCGGCAGGTTCTGGTCATGGGAATTCCTCTTTATCATCCTGTCAATCTCACCATCGGTATCCCATAAGAGTAGGCGTGAGAGGAGTATTGCGGTAGCATCCGCATCGCCACCGGCACGGTGGGCACAAAGCAGGGGTATGTCGAGCGAACTGCAGAGCTTGCCCAGGCTATAGGATGGCAATCCGGGCTTTATCTTCCTTGCTGTCCTTACGGTGCATAATTTCTTAGTTACCCACTTTAGCCCTGCCATTTCCAATTCATGCCGGATAAAAGAATGGTCAAAGTTTACATTGTGGGCTACAAAGACCCTTCCTTCCAGCATTTCCAATACTTTGTCGGAGACACTATCAAAAGTCGGGGCATCTTTTACCATTTCATTATTGATCCCGGTGAGTGCAAATATGGGAAGCGGTATATCTTTTTGCGGGTTGATAAGTGTTTCCCACCTCTGAATCACTTTAATCCCGTCGTGGATAATGATACAGATTTCCGTGATGCGGCTGCCACTGGCGTTGCCACCTGTGGTTTCAATATCTACAACGGCATATTCCATTTTCTTCATAGTATCAAATCATATAGCATTAATTCTTAACCAACCATCTTATGCCTTGGCAGGTTGATTTCCTGTTCCTGTGGATAGGGCTCGCGGTCGGTCATGCTGACATCCTCACGCAGGAGTTCCTGGGTCTTAAATCGCCTATCATCGGTCTCGGCATAGCGGGGGTCTGCCATAAAGGGCATCTTCGCCATTTTCGAGATGGTAATGGTAGGGAAGTGGTAATCTACTTCTACGGTTCCCTGTAGCAGATAACAGCCTCCCCCTTTGAAAGGATAGGCTGCAAGGCTTGTTGTGAAGTGGGCTGTATCAAATAATTCTCCATTAGTATCGATCCAGGTACCAAAATACATGGCACCCATTTTCGTGGGTACGTGCTTGCGTGATATCAGGTAGGCCAGCATACGTACGGTCTGCCTATGGTATTTTACCAAATCACGCGCCATAACATCGCCACGGTATCGGGTTTGCAAAAGATTGAATGGGGTAACCGATAGGGGGAAACCTAAAAGTTCGATCTCGTCAAAAGCATCCTCAAAAGGGGAGCGCTTTAATACCGGCAGCTTGTATTTTTTGACCGGCTCAGGCAAGAGCATAAGGTTGCGGTTCACCGGCTTGTAGTTGGTCATTATCCGCATCGCGTTCACAAGCAATTCATTCTTGGTTTTACCCGTACAGCGCAATGCCCCAATATAGATAAGCAATTGGAGCCCTTCCATGCCAATGGGCACACGGTTTATAAAATCCTCCATGGAGATGTAATCCCCATGATCATCGCGTTCTTCGACAATTTTTTGGGCGACATCACCCTTAAGGCCTTTAAGGAGCATAAAACCAAGATAGATGTCCCTGCCATAGAGGGTGGTTTCCACCCCGCTTTTATTAATGCAGGGATTGTGTATGATCCCGCCTGACATCCGGGCTTCATGTATATAGACTTCGGTACGGTAAAACCCGCCCTGGTTATTGATTACCGCTACCATGAATTCGACCGGGTAGTGTACCTTCAGGTAAAGGCTCTGGTAGCTTTCCACCGCGTAGGATGCAGAATGTGCTTTGCAGAATGAGTAGCCCGCGAAGGATTCTATCTGACGGTAGATTTCGGCACTCAGTTCTTCAGGGTGCCCTTTGGCGGCGCAGGAAGCAAAGAAATTATCCTTTACCCTTTGCAAAGCCTCCAATGAGCGTCCTTTGCCACTCATAGCCCTGCGCAGAATATCCCCATCCGCAGCTGCAAGCCCTCCATAGTGCAACGCGATCTTGATGACATCCTCCTGATATACCATTATACCATAGGTCTCCCCGAGTTGCTCCTGGAATACAGGATGGAAGTATTCGAACTTATCGGGATGGTTGTGCCGGAAAATATATTCCTTCATCATTCCGCTTTGGGCCACCCCGGGGCGGATAATGGATGATGCGGCTACCAGTATTTTATAATCATCGCATTTAAGGCGTCGTAACAGCCCCCTCATGGCCGGGCTTTCTATGTAAAAGCAGCCCATAGTCCTGCCGTGTCCAAGGTATTCATTGCAGGTGGGGTCGTTCTTCGAGATTGTCGTGTCACGGATGTTTACATCGATGCCACGATTCTGTTTGATAAGCTGCACGGCTTCGTCGATATGCCCGATACCACGTTGGCTGAGTATGTCAAATTTGTCAAAGCCAACCTCTTCTGCCACATGCATATCAAACTGTACAATAGGAAAGCCTTTAGGTCGTATTTCCAATGCCGTAAAATCGGTAATAGGGTCTTCAGATATGAGTATACCACAAGAATGCATGGAACGCTGGTTGGGGTATTTCTCCATCAGTTTCCCATAATAATGTACTTTCCTGACAGTCTCATTTTTGTCGTGCTGGTCCATGGCAGTGCCCGAGAGGGCGTCAAGTTCTTCTTTGGGCAGCCCAAAGACTTTCCCTACCTCCCGAAATATAGATTTGTATTTGAACTCTACGTTGGTGCCACAGAAGGCAACATGGTCAGCACCATATCGCGTGAAAACATACTCTAAAATGGTGTCGCGTTCCTTCCACGACCAGTCAATATCAAAATCAGGCGGGCTCTTGCGGTTCAGGTTCAGGAACCGTTCGAAGTACAGGTCAAGCTCCAATGGGCAGATATCGGTGATACCCAGGCAATAAGCAATGATACTGTTAGCCCCGCTTCCCCGCCCGATGTGCAGGAACCCCATTGAATTGCTATACCGTATAATATCCCAGGTAATCAGGAAATATCCGCTGAAGTTCAGCTCATGAATTACCTTCAGTTCCTTTTCAACGCGCAACTGCGCCTCTTCATGCCCAATGCCATAGCGTTTAACCATTCCCTGGTGTGCCAGGCGGGTCAGCAGTTCAAGGTCTGTGGAACTGTCTTTTGTATAATGCTTTTTGTTGCGGGGCACTTTAAATTCGTATTCAAAATTACAAAGTGCCATTAGCGCTTCTGTATTTCCCAATATTTCAGGGTGTTGGTAATATTTTGAAGTTAACTCCGTAACACCGGCCATGGTCTCTGAAGCAGCGCAATAATCATCCGGGGTAAGCTTGCTTCCCAGGATGTTGAGGTCTATCGCCCGGAGGATACGGTGCAGGTTGTATTCTTTTTTATTACGGAAAGTAACCGGCTGCAGGATGACCATCTTGTCCCTTTTGCCTGCCCATTCCTTTCGGATGAGAAGGGTAAGGTTTTCGGGCCTGATCCCTATATATTCAAATTCCTTTAGAGCATCCGGTAAATTGTCGATAGGGTAGATGATTGCCACATCCTTAAAATCCGGTGCAAATTGGGGCAGGGGTGTGCCCTCAAGGTTATGTTTGGTACGCAGGCGGTTGATCTCACCCAGCCCGCTGCGGTTTTTTGCCAGGGCAATGTAGTGGAGTTTATGCTCATGGCGCAGCTCCATACCCACTATTGCTTTAATCCCTGCAGCCTTGCACCCCTGGTAAAATTCATAGATGCCTGTTACCGTATTGATATCGGTAAGCGCTATAGCTTTTACACCGCACGCACTGCCCATAGCCACGAGGGCATCCACGGGTATGGTGCCATAACGCAGGCTGTGAAAAGAATGGCAATTCAGGTACATCTTTATTTTACTTTAGATTTTAATACAGCACCGCTGCAGCGCATCACCGAATCGGCGCCAAAACGGTTTTTCATACGATCCATGGCCTGGTACAGCTGTATCATCTCCACGGTATCTTCAAACATATTGATCTGGTGTTCACCACGGACCAGCCCACTAAAACGCACCCCGACCAGCCTGAGGCTCATACGTCGCTGGTAGAGTTTCTCAAACAGCTCCAGTACAACCTTTGTAAGGGTATGGTCCGCTGAGGTGTAGGGTATAGTGGCCTGTTTAGGCTCGGTATCAAAATTGGAATACCGTATCTTGACCACCACCGTAGAAGCCAGCCAGTTTTCCTGCCTGAGCTGATAGGCAAGGCGCTCCACCATCCCGGTAAGGATATAGCGCAGCTGCTTGATATCTGTGGTATCCTGATGGAAGGTATCTTCTGTCGACAGGGACTTACGCTCACGATAAGGCTGCACAGGCGTATTGTCAATCCCATTGGCTTTCTTCCAGAGCTCCACCCCATTTTTGCCCATCATCTGCCGCAGCACATCGGAAGGCATCTCGGCAAGGGTGGCTATATTACGGATGCCGATGCGCGAGAGTAGGTTAGAGGTAGCCTCGCCCACCATCGGTATCTTTCGTATGGAAAGCGGGTTAAGAAAATGCTGCACCTGGGCGGGCATTATCTGAAGGTTGCCGCGAGGCTTGCCCTCACCGGTCGCTATTTTAGATACTGTCTTGTTTACCGACAAGGCAAAACTTATTGGCAGCCCGGTTTCGCGGGTTACTGAAGCAGCAAGCTCATTGGTCCATTTGTAGGAGCCATAAAATTTATCCATACCTGTAATGTCAAGGTAAAATTCATCTATCGATGCTTTTTCCATAACAGGGGCTTTTTCTTCTATGACCTGTGTGACGGTTTGCGAATACTTCGAGAAAAGTTCCATATCCCCCTTTACAATTTTAGCTTCAGGGCACAGCCGCATGGCCATTTTTATAGGCATGGCAGAGCGGACACCAAACTTCCTGGCTTCATAGGAGCAGGATGCCACAACGCCCCTGTCCCCGCCGCCCACAATCAGCGGAATCCCTTCAAGACCAGAGTTTTGAAGCCTTACGCAGGATACAAAAAAAGTATCCAGATCCATATGTACAATTGCCCTGTCCATTATTATTCATTTTTGTACCAAACAAAATTAGTACAGATAATACCAAAAAGATATATATTTGCTGGTACAAATTATACCATTTTACATATGTCTTTGTTTTCTGACAACATCAGGTACTTAAGGGTAAAAAATGGCTATTCGCAGGAGAAAGTCGCTCATGACCTTTCTATACAGCGTGAGAGGTATAGGAAATATGACGACGGGACCTCTGAACCGCCCTATGAGATTTTAAAGAAAATATCAGCCTATTACGGGCTGAGTATTGACCTGCTCCTTTGCGTGGATATCCGTAAAGTCAAGACAGAAGAATTGCTGAAGCTTGATAACAACCGCATCCTGTTTCCAATCACTGTGGACAGGCAGGGCAATAACCTGGTGGAGATCGTTACCCAAAAAGCGAAGGCCGGTTACCTTACAGGCTATTCTGACCCGGAGTATATTGAGAGCCTGCTGCAATTTTATTTCCCGCTTCTTGGCCCGGGGCATCACAGGGTATTTCCAATTGAAGGGGATTCGATGCCCCCTCATGCTGATGGTGCTTTTATTATTGCCAAATATTTAGAGAACCTGAGCGAAGTAAGTAATGGCAAGCTCTATATAATTGTCTCACGAGATGAGGGCATTGTCTACAAACGGGTTAGTCGGAAAGGGGAGGATACACTTGTATTAATATCTGACAACGCCTTATATGCACCTTATGAGTTGCATGCAGCAGATATTCTGGAGATATGGGAGTTTGAATACTACCTTGGCAAAAAAGACCTTAAGCCCATGCTCTCCCAAACTAATGGGATTGAAGCCATGTTCCATGAATTGAGAATGGAAATACGTCAGCTTGCTGCTAAAAAATAGTATTTTTTCTCCTTATAATAAGATTCCCTCAGAACGCCAGCATTTGCGGACTTTCTGAGGGAATTTGTTTTTAATAAATTGATTTACAGTTGTTAATGGCTTGATTTTGAAAACTTTTGGCTTGTTTTTGTCAACTGCTTATGGAATTCTTTGTCCTAATTTGGCTTTACAATTCAACCATAACTATAACAAAGACATGAAAATATCTTTACCTTACAAGAGCATCATCGTTGAAATCATATCTTACCTGTATATCCTGCTATTTGTATATGCTGCGGCCAGTAAATTGCTGGATTTTGAAAGCTTTGAAATACAATTAGGACAATCGCCCATCCTTGGCGCTTTTGCTTCACCATTAGCCTTAGCAATCCCTCTCCTGGAAATTGGAATTGCTGTCCTGCTCATGACCAGACGATTTCAATTTATAGGGCTGCTTAGTTCTTTAGCCCTGATGACAATTTTTACAGTCTATATTATCATCATACTAAACTGGAGCTATTTTATACCCTGTTCATGCGGTGGTATCCTTGAAAAGATGGGTTGGAGCGAACATCTCGCATTCAATATCTTTTTCATAGTGTTAGCCCTTATTGCATTAGTATTACAGTATGAAGACAATAAGGTCTTCCACAAATCAACGCACTTCTTTTCAAAACTAGCATCCAGCCCAAAACGATTTGGCCTGTCTATTTTCTTAATTATGGCTGTGAGCATTTTATCGGTCATTGGATTAAATATCACAGCGGAAAGCACTGTACAACGAAATAATGCCTTCCAGAGGCGTTACCCACCTCATCAGGTCTCCCTTCTTAATGCAAAAGATTTAGTATATGAAGCTTACTATCTGGCGGGATTATCCGGAGGAAAAATCTATCTGGGAAATAGTACTGCGCCCTTGCATGGCCTTATGATTGATACGCTGTTACAAAATACCGTACCGTTAAAGTTCCGGTTAAAAGAACTAGCCCCAAAAAACTATACTTATCTTCAATTCAGAGTGATTGATTCATCGTTCTTTTTAACCGAGAGAAGTATTCCCGCCATTTTTAAGGGAACCATCGGAGATTGGACAGCCACAGAGATAGAAGGCCAAATAATCCCATTTTCTCTGATTGAACCTATAAGTCCCTATTCCCTTGTACTTAAAACGATTGATACCAGAACCAATGAAGATGAACTTGCGGTTATACGTTTTGATAAGAATCCAAGAAGTTATATAAATCCAAACCTTCTTACAAAACAGATCGACGGGGTTTTTGATACCGATGGTAAGCTCCTTTATAACCGGGAACTCAAAACAATCATTTATCCGTACTATTACCGGAACCAGTATATTATAGCAAGTCAAAACGCCGATTTTAAAGCTACGGGAAATACTATTGACACTGTAAAAACCGCTACGCTGAAGATTGCAACCGACCATAGCAAAAACAAGACGACCATTGCAGGAATTCCTCTTACTGTAAATGCAGATGCTGCCACTTCCGGTAACTATCTTTTTATCAAAAGTACCAGATTGGGGAAACTTGAACCGGAAAAAACACTAAAGAAAGCTTCTATTATAGACGTCTATAATCTGTTGGACAATACTTATGCATTTAGCTTTCATCTGTATAATTATAACAATGAAGATGTTATATCATTTGCAGTATATAATGACTTTCTGGTTACGCTTACAAAACATTATATCGTAACCTATAGAATTAATACCAACAAGTACTTTGAATCCTTTTCAGGGCACCAGTAAGAAATACGGCCGTATCAGGGTAAATCGAAAACCTGTGAAAGAGTAGATGCAACCATTAAATTATTATTTTATGAAAACAACATTTTTAAAATCAGTATTGCCGATAGGGGCAGTAATGCTTGCGATTGCGGGAGCTTTTGCAGCGACTTCAAAACCGGTTGATTCCAGTGCTCCACCTGTAATTGGATGGGCAAGCCTTCCGGGGCAACCAGCTTGTGGTACTCAGGTACCATGCCAGACAGAACAGGCTCCAATATGTACAATATTGCATAATGGAGTAACGTACCAGGCTTTTCCAAAAAATGTGGCAGGCCAATGTACTAATGAGCGTTTGTTCATGAGGCAATAATAAGAAAAGGGTGTCCAAACGGACACCCTTTTTATTACTGCAGCCATTTAGGCAGCGGGCTATCTTTTAGGTGAAAATCAAGCCATCCCATAATTTTATAGTACAGATCCCTCTGATATGTTTCATTTTCTATAACATGCTTTTCGCCGGGATACAACAGCAGTTTTCTTTCTTTCCCAAGTTGCCATAAAGCACTATATAACCTATAAAATTAATATAAACGGGTATTTTAAATCCTTTTAAACCACGTTAAAAAAATACGACTATATCAGGGTAAATCGAAAACCTGTGAAAGAGTGGATGCAACCATTAAACTATTATTTTATGAAAACAACATTTTTAAAATCAGTATTGCCTATAGGGGCAGTAATGCTTGCGATTGCGGGAGCTTTTGCAGCGAATTCAAAACCGGTTGATTCCCGCCCTCCGCCAGTAATTGGATGGGCAAGCCTTCCGGGACAGCCGGCTTGTGGTACTCAGGTAGCTTGCAATACTGAAGTAGGTATACTATGCACAATTTTCCATAACGGAGTAGGGTACCAGGCCTTTCCAAAAAATGTGGCAGGCCAATGCGTGAATATCCAATTGTTTATGAGACAATAATGCAAAGGGTGTCCGTTTGGACACCCTTTGCATTACTGCAGCCATTTAGGAAGCGGGCTATCTTTCAGATGAAAATCAAGCCATCCCATAATTTTATGGTACAGATCCTTCTGAAGTATTTCATTTTCTATAACGTGCTTTTCGCCGGGATACAACAACAGCGTGCTTTCCTTCCCAAGCTGCCATAAAGCACTATGCAGCTTAATGCTGTTTTCCGTTGGGGCAAGCCTGTCCTCACTTCCTGCCCACAGCAATAATGGGATATTTATTGTAGCAGCATTCTGTAAAGGGGATTCTAGTGTGAATTCTTTACTGGTGAAGGGTATCCTGCTGCGAAACTGACCATTGTCAAAACGTTCCATATTGGATTTATGAAACGGATCGATATCCAGATACAGGCTCAACAAATCTGTTATTGACGAACCGGCAATCGCGGTACGGAAAAAATTAGTCTGGCTTGCGATATAGCAGGTTTCAAATCCACCAAAAGAATGCCCCATAAGGGCAATCTTCTCCCTGTTGATACTGGCAGTCGCTAAGGCTGCCTCGGAGGCTGCAACTACACATTCCAGTGCTGATTTCCCGGGCTTATCCATAATAAAATGTATATCGGGCATGAGTACAAAATACCCCCTTGAGGTAAGGTTTGCACTATTGAAACCATCATAAAGCCCAAGCGAAGGCTGTACATAGCGCAACAGCTCTTTTGATTTATCCTGGTAAATATTCACAACCATAGGATAACTTTTATCCGGGTCATATCCTGCCGGATAAAACAAGGCCGCTTTCAGGTTCTTTTTGCCACAGGCATCAAAGGAAATCAAACGGGAACTGCCCCAATTATAATTGTCCTGCTGTTTGTTGCTGCGTACCACTACGGATCTTTTTCCCGTAGGGTCGACATGTATAAGTTGGGGAGATAAAGAAAACTGGCTTTCCATGAAATAGAAATCATTACTGGCTGAAGCCTTGCTTATTGATGAAATCGAAGCCCAGCGGCTTGTTACAGGCTGTAAACCTTTTGTTTTAGTATAGAAGCACAGCTCATACCCGTAAGTCCTGCTATCCAGCCCCTGAATAATAATTCCTTCTTGTAGGTCATGCATTCTGGAGATAAAACCAAACCCCTCATGTACGGTAGGGTAGAAGCCATTTTCATGGACACGGTAAACCATTTCCTTTTCCCTGCCTTTGGTAAGGCGCTTTGCCTGCCCATTGCTGCAGGTTACCTCCCACAGATCATATTTATCATACACCAAGACCGCCTTGTCATCTTTGGTCCATCCGGCAAGGCCATAAGGGGCTTCATGGGGGTAATCATTTTCGGTATCATAAAAACGCTGCCCCGGGCCACTTTTAATTTTTGTGTGTTTGTGTTTTTCAATATTATATAGCCACCATTCACGGCCTTTAAAATACGCTATGTATTTACCGCCAGGTGAGACAAGCACCTGCTGGTATTCATACAATTGTTTTTCCACCAAAAGCGTTTTGTTGCCTGTCTTAGTATCCATCAGGTACAGATCCATATAATATCCATTATACTTATGCAACGGCAGGTATTTATCATGGCTGTATACTAACGCATAGTTATAGTCACACGTCGGAAGCGCTATCGGGCATAATGAATCTTCAAGTGCGATAATAGTGTCATTGCCGGTATGCCAGACATGCCAGAATTCCGTCTTTTTCTCCTGAGGCGGAATCCTGGTGTCGTTATGCTTGAAAATAAGGGCATCTGTGATGTTATTGGGTTGTTTTTCCGGCATGCCGACATCAAAAAACACCTTGTTGCCATCCTCGGAAAGATATAAGGGTGATAAAGGCAGGTAATACGAACGAAACTTATCGGGTACGGGCATTTTGGTAATAACAAATCTTTTGGCATCTTCTTTGCACCGGCAAAATCCCATAAATGAATTCTTGCCCAAAGCATCAATCCCACCATAGAAAACAAAAGCATTTCCTTTCCCATTCCACTTAATGCCTTTGAACCCATATAGGCTATCCACCAGTAAAGCCTTAGACGCAAGGCCATGTACTGGTTGCATAACCTCAATGCTATTATTGCTTTCTGCCTGCCGGATAAAGGCAATAGCGTTGCCATCGTCATTTAAAGCATACTCTGTTACATCACGTAGAGTCCTTGCAGCAGATTGTCCCAATACCTGAATGTATAATGCACCCTTACTGTCCTTTAGCCAACAGGTAAGCGTATTGCCTTTTAGCTGGAAATCCTGCACTCCCGGGATATCCCAGCCTGGAAGCTTTTTCAATCCTATAACCCTAAGTGTATCATTGACTATGCATAAAAACCATTTTCCATCCTCACTAATCTTGCCTGCCTTGCCTTTAGGGAAAAACCGTAAAGTTTCTGAAACAGTATTTTTAATAAACAGTGTATCGTTGCCGTCCCTATATAGCATGGAATAGGAAACCCATTTTCCATCCGGTGACACCGGACCGCTGGCTAAGGTATGCCATTTGTCATAATCTGCTTCCGTAAGGTTCTTTTTGTCCTGGGCATGAAGCCATAACGGAAATAAGATCACCAATAAAACTTTACAGGCACATGTTTTTATTACACTCATCTTAATAACCTGAATTTTGAGGCAGTAATGCCGGATTAAGCAGCAGCTCATTTTGGGGAAGAGGCCAAAGAATATCTGTTGGATTCCAACCCGGTTTTGACTGGGAAAGCATGCTGTCAGCTACATTCATACGCTTAAGGTCAAACCATCGGTGTCCCTGTTCACAAAAGAATTCGAACCTGCGCTCCTCACGGATAGCATTACTCAGCCCTGAAGGGGTAGTGGCTGTTGTATTCGGCAAACCAGCCCTGTTACGGATTACATTCAAATCTTGCTTGGCGCTATTAATGTCACCTGTCCATACCCGTGCTTCAGCACGGATGAGATACATTTCTTCAAGGCGGATTAAAACAGAATACTCTGAGGATACATCCATGGTTGTATTTTGCTTGTATTTATAGGGGTAGTACCAAACAGACTCCCCGTCACTCACTGTTCCAACCCACTGTTCCTTTCGATTATCCCCGGTTTCAAAAGCATCCACTAATGCGGGATTGAGCGATCTTGCCGGCGGTGGTCCCATAGTGAAGATAAAGCTTTGTCCTTCCAGGGTCGGCATACCTTCAATTGTAGGGCTGAGCTGCCATAATGTAGAGCGGCTTTCCTTAAGGAAGATTGTTGCCATATCAGGCTCCAGTACATATAAAGCAGCGTTGCTGATGACTTCCTGGGCTTTACCGGCAGCGAGCTGCCACTTGCCCGCATAAAGATACAGCCTGGCCAATAGGGCAGCGGCTACACTTTTGTTGGGAGTTGTCCTTAAGGAAGTCCCATAGCTTTCCGGCAACTTATCATATGCAAGGGTAAGGTCTTCTTCCAGTTTTTGATATAAAATATCAGTTGCAGTTTTTGAGATCCTAGTGTTTGTAGTATAATCGGTCGTCGTAACATAGGGAACCGGACCGAAAAGATTAGTTAAGTGAAAATAAAGCAGTGAACGCATCAAAAGAGCTTCACCTATTAATATCTCACGGTCTGAGGGAGAAATTCCCGATGAAGCTTCCACACCTTCTATTATATCATTTAGCGAATAAATAAGATTATAAGAGCTATTCCAAATAGCAGTGATATCCGGAGTTTGAGGCGTCACGTTATTTTGGAAAAACGCCTGGTCAGCCTGCCCGCTTCCATAAGGTATAATTTCGTCTGAATAATTTCCGAGCAGTACTGTAATGCCCTGCACCCCTCCGGTAACCATTACGTTATTGCACAACAAGGCATAACAATTCCCTATGGCTGCCCTGGCAGTGGCAATATCATTGAAAACTACCTCTCCTGAAAGTTGTGACTTGGGTGGCCCTGCATCCACAAAGGATTCACAGGAAACAGTAATGACAGCTACCGGGATAAGTAACAGTATAAAATGAACGATATGTCGGCTTATATATTTTTTCATGATTCAATTATTAAAAAGTTAATTGCACTCCCATTGACATTATGCGCAATGGCGGAAGATAGCCTGAGAACTGTGTCTCAGGGTCCGCGCCTTTATATCCGGTTATCGTCAAAAGGTTCTGGCCCTGCGCATATAAGCGGCATTTCACCCTTCCTGCAAAAGAATCGGGTAGGGTATAACTGATAGACAGGTTTTTTAACCTGAGGTACGATGCATCAGTAAAGACTCCGTCACTGCCAATGTAGCGGTAGAAAGCTGTTGTTGCCTCATTGTTAAAACCCGTAGTATATTGCTGGACGGAGGCCTGGTCTCCGGGTTGCGACCATACAACCCCTTCTTCAGCGGGTTGATTGGAAACTGTCCCAGGCAGCATTCCCAGATACGCACCTCTTGTCCCGGTCTGTTTTACGTATTGGAAGAGAAAGTCAAGGCTCCAGTTGTGGTATCTAAGACTGTTCTGAAGACCAGCAAAGTATACTGGGCTGCGCCTAACTACAGCCTGACGGTCGGCATCTGAGGTGATTAAGCCATCACCATTATAATCCTTAAAGCGGTATATACCGGTTTGTGGATCAACACCTTCGTAGTGATAGGCCTTAATAATATCCAACGGCTCGCCGATAACATACTGCTGGGCATAGGTGGAACTCTCGAGTCCAGGGAAGGATACGAGCTCTGTCTTGGGAATTGAAAAATTAAGCGAAGCCTGCCATCCCAAATCCTTGCGCTCAAAAGGAACGAGCCTTAGCTCAAATTCCCAGCCGGTATTCTGTACGACGGCGTCCAGGTTCGATTGTATGGAAGTAAAACCTGTAGAGCCGGGCAGTGGAATGCCGACCAGCTGATTTGAAGAGCGATTGCGGTACCATGCCGTAGTCAGGAAAATCCTTTCGTGCAATAACCGGAGGTCAATGGCGGCTTCCAGCTTTTTATTGGACTCCCAGCTAAAATCCGCATTAAAAAGACGGGTAGGCTGTATGCCCGGCAGATTATCATAGCTATACCCCGACGCATTATAAAGATTCAGATACTGGTAGTCGCCAATCTGGTCGTTACCGGTGCTTCCATAGCTTGCACGGAGCTTCCCGAAGCTAAAGACCTGCATAGAGTTAGAGAACCAATCTTCTTTCGAAAAAATCCATGCAGCCCCCACAGCCCCAAAATTGGCGAATTTTTTACCCGGGCCAAACCTGCTGGAACCGTCGCGCCTTCCTGTAAGATTGACAATATATTTTCCGTTCCAGTCATAATTAATACGTCCGAATACAGCATTATACCGATATGTTACATCGTTGCTGGGGAGTGCTTTGAGAAATGCTGCCATTGATGGGTTCTCAATAAAGTAGTTGCTTGCGAAACCTTGTGCATATAAGCCCTCCTGTTCGCTTACCCTTTCAAGGAAGGTCATGCCTGCGAGTACCTGAAGTTTGCCTCGTCCTTGCATATATTTGTAAGATACCTGAGGCTCAAAATTCCATGAGGATGCAGCTACCGTGCTACGCGAAAGGGTAGAGTATTCACTTCCCAACCCGTATGCGGGATCATATATGGTTGATGGGGTAGTGCGGCTTTCCTTAAAGCGGTTATCGTTATACCCCAGTGCAGCCTTAACTTCCAAATCTTTCAGCAGCTCATAGCGAAGCGATATGTTGGCTACAAGGGCCTTGTTGGTCGCTTCGTACGGCTCATTAAGCACAGCTACAGGGTTGCCCCATGTAGAATTTTCCCAGTTAAGGTTACCGTCCCCATCATATAACGCTGGCGCATTTGGGGCTAAGGTTAATGCTTTCGAGGTAAGATCAGTAGCCGGAAGGTTATTGCGGTCGGTTACATAGTTTGTAGACAAGGCCATCGTAAATCTTTTATCTGTCGAACTGTGATTGAGGCTGAAGTTAAAAGCGACTTTCCTGAAATCGAAATCCCCCGGAAAAACCGTAGTTTCCTTGTATAGCGTATTACTTAGCAAGAATTGGGTGTCCTCGCTTCCCCCTGATATGGAGGACTGCAGGTTATTTATTACAGAGGTGCCACCGATAAGCTCTTCCTGCCAGTCGGTATACCTGCTCTGGTCCCAGGTACCGTTTACATCATATGCATAGTCAGGATACTCGCTGAAACCGTCATTAGCGAATGCCTGCCTGCGCATCTGCAGGTATTGAGCTGTCTTCATAAGGTCAGCTTTACGCGTAATAGCACCAAAACCGGTATAGGAATCAACAGTGAATACCGTCTTGCCTGCTTTCCCCTTTTTGGTGGTGATAAGCACAACACCATTTGCGCCCCGTGATCCATAAATGGATGTAGCATCGGCATCTTTTAGCACTTCGATACTTTTAATATCTGAGGGGTTGATACTGTTCAGGGGATTGCTACCTGACCCGGGCAGGATAAGCCCTGAATTGGAGGAACCATATCCGTCCGCATAATAAGGCATACCGTCAATGATATATAAAGGGGTGTTGCCATCGGCACGCAAACTGTTGCGGCCCCTGATCTGTATATTGAAGCCCCCACCAGGCACACCTGTGGTCTGGGTTACATTCACTCCCGCCATACGTCCCTGCATGGTTGCCAGCACATTGGTTACAGGCTGGGTCTCAATATCCTTTGCTGTGATGCGTGCGATACTGCCGGTGGCTTCCTTCTGTTTTACATTATAGTAACCGGCATTGATGGTCAGTTCCTCAAGGTTAGTACTATCTTCCTGCATCATAATGTTTAACGTACGCTGCGCCCCCAATACAATCTCTATATCCTTAAATCCTGTAAAGGAAAAAATAAGCACATCATCCGGGCTTGCGGCAATCGAGAATTTACCCGCTGCATCTGAAACCGTGGAGCGTGTGGTACCCTTTACCATAATTGAGGCGCCGGGTAAGGGTCCTAAGCCATCCGAAACGGTGCCGGTAATGGTCTGTTGAATAATCGCCTCACTACTGGGGGAAGCGTGTGCCCGGGCTAAGGCACTGAGAGGGAGGGCTGCTAAAATAAGCGAATAGAAAAGCACCCTCAGCCCATTGTTAGCTGAAATAATTTTCATAACATTGGTTAAGATTAAATGAAACATTTGGGTTTTATTGGTCGTTGCCCTCTGTGAGTCGCCAAACTTACGCGGAGGGCTTTTTTTATGAACCTGGATAAAAAGAACCCGGCCTTTCCCCTAACCAACTCGAAAAAGGGAATACCAGTACAGGCCGGGACAACTTAACTATGAAAAAACTACTAATTCATACGCAAAACGGTTTAAAAGTTAAACTACAACGTTTGCGAAGTACTATAAAAAAATTAAAGAAACGCTATGAATACAAGCTGTTGTGAAGTATTGCCTCCTAAAAAGGAGGCGTGGGTTTAAACTCAGCTTATCGAACGGTGGTACTGGTATACCTTGCAACAATAAGTGAGCCCACGCCATATGGCGTGAGCATTTGCACTTATCTTCCCGTTGCTAAAAAGTACCAGTTTTCCGTTCGGGTTTCAAAGCGAATGCTTCAAACTTTTGTAATTGAAGTATCGCAAAATTATAATAATAAAAGAGCTTTCAAAAGGATATGCACTTTCAATTACGAAATTATTAAAAAAAATCCACTTGTTATAAGTTCTTGTAACATTTATTATAAAAAAAATTGCGCTTTTTGTTATAAATAACTACTAATAGTGAGCAAAGTACCAGATAAAAGATTAATTAGTTTTGGCATTCATGTAAGGACTTTACGTGAACAGCTAAATCTTAGTCAGGATCAAGTTGCTGCTAATAGTGAAAAGTTGACCAAAGCAACACTGAGTGATATTGAAAATGGTAAACGTAATGCCGCTGTTACAACATTACTTGATTTAGCAAGAGGTTTGAAAGTACACCCGAAAAAGATTTTAGATTTCAATTTCAAATACGATGAATAAAAGATGCGAGAGCATCTTTTTTCATTTTGTTAACTTAATAATGTGGAAAACCGTAAGATGGCATTTAATGGTTGCTAAAATTGGTGCAGTTAGAAATACTAAACAAAAAGATTAATATTATGGCTTTTATAAGTGAAAATGAAGAGAACAAGCTAATTGAACAGATCAAAAGTACTATTAAGAATAAGCTTCTTGCAGGTTATAAGAACCAGAAAGGACATCTTGTAGAAGATGTTGATGAAGTAGTTGTTATCAATATAACTATTGACGAAAAGAAATCCAATAGAGATACAATAGTAATTTCTGATTTACGAGCAGGAACTCGAGTGTGGGTAAGATTTCATTCTGATGGTAAAAGTAACGATAGTTTTCACCTTAGAAATGATAAAGCTCTTGTTTTTGTCTATAATAATGATTCCAAGGAATACGAGTTTAGTAATGGTGACGAGGTGATTTTTTTTATCGCATAATTTGACAACTTCTAAAATTATTTCTTTTATGACATTACCTGAAATATTGAATAAAGATTTAACAATCAAGGAGGGTTTTCCGTTGCTTGATCAAAGAGAAATGGATTATATTGCTGAATCTCAGCAATTATTTGCTTCTGAATTTTATAGCTACTCTCTATTGGCAATATGGAATGCAGCCGTTAATAATCTAAAAAGAAAAGTAGAGTGTTATGGTGTTGAGCTGTGGAATTCTGTTGTTAAGGATGAGACAGGAAGGAAAAAATATGATCAAACAGGAGATACTATTGCGGATCGATGGGCTAATGTAGATGATTTGATTTTAATTAAGGGAGCAACTAACCTGGGACTTCTTAATCCAAAAGCTGGCAAGTCTATTGAGATGATAAATTGGATGAGAAATCATGCATCACCAGCACATGATTCTGATAATAGAGTTGAACGGGAGGATGCTATAGGACTAATTTTGTTGCTTCAAAAGAACCTCTTTGCACAACCTTTACCAGATCCAGGACATTCGATTTCGGGCTTATTCGAACCGATTAAGAAGATAATAATTGATGCAGATGATATAGTTGTTTTGAGAGATCAAATAAAATCCTTTAAAACACTTGACATCAGAACCTCAATAGGATTTTTTAATCAAATGGTCTCTGATGGTGAAGAACCTGGCTACTCGAATGTCAAAAATCTTTATCCAACACTTTGGGAAATTGCTAATGATGATTTAAGAAAAGTACTGGGGCTGAAATATCATAATTTATTGCTTAATCCTGATAGTGACGAAAGTTCTGATAGTGGCGCTAAAACAAGAATTTTTGAATTACTTGTAAGTTTAAATGGAGTAAATTATATACCTGAGGGTACCAGAGCAAGAATATTTAGAAAAGCAGCAGAAAGGTTAAGATCTGCTAAAAATACGAGCTACGGATGGAGTGATGAAGAAGCTGCAGCTAAAAGTATTAATCAGTTAGGTACAAGTATTCCATCTGTTGCTTTCGAGGAAACATATCAAGAGATCATAGCAATATGGTGCGGAAATTTCTGGGGAAGATCTGGAAGCCACTCACATCTGCAGCCTTTCTTTGATGTACTGAATGTAGATAAGATTCGAGTAATAATTAGTCTTTTTATTAATAATGTAAGAGTTACTGATGAATTGTCTCAGAGAAAACCTAAGGCTGAGGCGGTTGCACTTTTACAAAGTTTTGAAGAAAAACTTACATTGGAAGCTCATAAACAGGAGTTGAGAGAGGCAATACGATTTGTTAGAGATCTTTAGTCAGTTATAAAATTTGTCACAGGTTGAAATATTTGCTCAAGATATTTATATGAAAATATTAGGGATTTGAATAGAAAAAGATGCGAGAGCATCTTTTTTTGTTTTATAACACTACGTGTTAATTGTAAACAGGTGGATATACGTGTCAGAACTTAAATAATATAAAGTATCTTTCTCCTGCTAATTTATATAATATGTGGGGATATCTAATAAAGTACTCTGACTTTTACAATGATTCTGTACCTGAAAATCCTATTGAACTAATTGTAAATATTCCTAAAGAGGAACTAATAGTCACTATCGTCGCAATTAATACGCGACTAAAACCTATAGGATCCAGTCACTATGACGATTCAAGGCAAACTCAAATTGATTGTCTTCGAACTGTATTTCTAGACAACAATAACCCTATTCATTTTTCAATTTGCTCGAATTTAATTCATAAATACAATGACAGACCGCGAAATCAAAATCTTTTTTCTCGCGTTACCTGTCTTTACTCTCTGCAGGAAATATTAAATTATAACGAATTTGCAGATATTGATCCCCAATACACTTTTGAAAATAGAGAGCAAATTTTTAAATTTCTTTTGATTTCTAATGATAGAATTTTAACAGGAGATAAACATTACCGGGAAGAAGGATATGATGAATTAGGAAAAGACTTTTTTGAATTCTTTATGTTTCGTGAACTTCATCATAACCAGTATAATAACTCTTCAAACGCAATTAATATTTTCTATAAATCATACTTTTTGTTTAATGCAATAGAGCAAAGTCCATTATACGGGCAGCACTTTAAAAATTATCTCACATGGTACTACAATGTCGAAAGTACAGATGATTTTTTGAAACATGTTATGTGGACCTTTTTAAAAAGCTATGATGAACAGTTAAATGCTAGATATATTAATATAAGTAAAGAAAATGTTGAACCCATTAAAATTTTAGATTCTTTTAGCTCCGTAGTTAATTATGATTTACCTCTAAACGATGATCTCAGAAAATTTGATTTTTATCAGATAAAGAAAAGTCCTCTATTCAAAAGCTCGGAGAAAGATGGAAAAAATATCTCTAGTTATTTCGTTATGGATGAAAGTTTTTATATTGAAAAATGTTACTCACTTTTTATAAATGATTTTTGGTTTGATTATCTACTTCAAAATGAGGTATGTACAAGGAAAGACTGGGGAGGCTTTATTGGAACAGTTTTTTTTGAAAAATTTATTGGAGAAATATTGCATGAGGCTTCTTCAACATCCCCAGATATGGTACTTCGTTCAACAAATCAGCTTTTGTTTAATATCGAGGGTAGACCAATTGAATATGCAGATTTTTACTTAAGAGAAAAACAAAATATTGCTCTATTTGAAGTCAAGAGTGGTTTTATTCCGCTAGATCATGGCTATAAAACAGTTAAGAATATCGCGGATTATCGAAATCTTGATTTAGATAAATTTAATAAGGATTATGGTTTAACTCAATTAGCAGAAAAAACAATTAAAAAATTCCATATATACAAAAAAGAAATTGAAGATAAGGGATTAAATTTAAATCGAAAAGTTCAGATATATCCAGTTGTTGTGGTTAACGATCCAATTATAAGTTCGGGTATTGTTACGTTTGTACTTAAGCGAAAATTCAGAGATTTATTGGCTAAAGAAGGTATAGATGTTAAATGTAAACACCACAATATAAAAGATTTGTGTATAATGAACGTAAGCCATTTGCAAGAAATGGAGCAAAATCTCAAGGACAGAAAAATCAATTTTTTTAATATTTTAGATCAATATCTTATGCAGTCTGACTTCACAAACAAAGCTAATTTTAAAAATTATAATTTTCTACGAACATTTGATCATGTTCTGAATTTGAAGGTAAAAGAAGGATTAATAGCAGATCGCATTAAAGAGATGCATTGGCTTAAAAAATAATATCATCCAAAAAATATGATATTGTCACCTTGTGTTCTGTTGTTGTCAAATCATCCCATTCTGTCTTAGAAGTCGAAAGAATTTTAGCTATAATTGAATAAATGGAAGATCAAATCAAATTAGACTGGAAACAGTATGAGTCCATCACAAAATATATTTATGAAACTTTGGGACGCAATAATATTACTATCGAAGGATATGGAAAAGATTGTAAAATTAAGGGTGAATCAGGAGTTACACATCAGATTGATGTCTTAACTTCAGAAACTGATGAGACAGGCACTTTCCGGACTGCTATAGAGTGCAAATATTTGAATACTAAGGTCACCAAAGATACAGTGATGAAACTTTTAGGAATTCTTATTGATACCGATATACAACAAGGCATTATAGTTTCGAAAAGTGGTTATACGCGGGATGCACAACAGTACGCTAAACATTATAACATATTAATTGTCCAGCTTCGGGAAGCCGGAAAAGAGTACTCTGAGTACCAAAAACCATTACATCTTTTTGATTTGGGTATAAACATTGGAATAACAAGAAGACGCCCGGTAGTAACAAACATTATCGCTACGGATGTTGAAAATAATATAATTGCATTACATGAGAAGGATCAATATAACATTTTTGTAAAACATGAAAATGGAAAAATAACCAATTTATTTGATGAGATAATGGTGTTTAATAAATATCTCAATGAACAAGATCCTTCTGTAACAGTGAGCAAAGAGTATTCCCATCAGCAATCTTTACTCTATTTTCCTACCAGTGTACATAAATTAAAAAGTATTACTTATACTGGATCACTGACAGTTAAAGATTCAACGGAGAACAAGGTCATTTCAATTATCGACAAGGTGTGGATGTTAATGGAAAAGATTTTTGAACAACAAACATTTGTGGTTACTGAAGGCGGGATAATTGTTGATACTACCGATAAAAAAGAATAACCAGGAAGCCTGCCATTTTTTAGATGTAATGTAATTGCTACAAAATTATCAGTTATAAGAATAACCATCTTCACATTCCATGCATAAATCAGAATCATTTAACTGCTCTACAAAATTTCCACAACCTTGACATTCTCTATCATGTAAAATTTCATAATCCAATGATAGAACACTCCCTTTTCTGTCCATTTCAGCGTGAGCTATAAAGACTCTTCCACATTCGCCTTCGCACTTAATTTTTTCATTGTAAACTTCCACATAATTTATATTTCCGCAAGGACATTCGATATATTCTGCTGCACAATGGGAGCAGTGAGCAGTTCTAATAGCTGTCATAAAATCCTCAGGCTGATATGTTTCAGTGCCAAAATCATTAAAATCAATCTTGTATTGATTGATAAGCTCATCGGATTTGCCAGAATCCTGTACGTAAAATTCCTCTGAGAAATGAACAGATGGATAATAAATACTTTCGCAATGATCACAATAGAAACGGTCATCCGCAAACTCAATAGCACGCTGTTCATCCAAACTTAGAAATTCTTCTTCAATAGAATTGATTAATTTCCCAAGAGTATAATAGAAGATGGTTTTGGTTTTGGCTAGTGTTGGAAGCAGGTCGGGATGAATCTTTTCCTTATCAGTCTGCGACGAAAAGTCACCCTTATTGCTAGATACAAAATATGATTCAGGGTAAAATATTTGCTCTTCATTATCATCCGAAAGTTCAGCTGACAATACAATTTTATGATTCACTTCTAAGTATTTAATAGCACTGAGTAAAATTAATGCATCGGCCATACTATTTTTTTTATCACCTATAAAAGGTGCTTTTCTGTTCAATGCTAAATCGGTCGCCTCAATCTTTGCATCATCCGTTATAGCTATTTTTTGAGTCTTGTTTAGCAGAAAATCTTCGACAGCCAAAATGTGTTTTTGAAGATGTATGATCTTCATCTTAAAAGCTTGTTCCAGCCTCACCCTTAAATGATCAACATTTTCTTCTGATTCCTCCCCTATAAAACTTTTAATGGAACTGAGTGCCTCTGAATAACTTTTATACTTATTTCTAAGTTCTTTAATTTGCTGTTCCGCGGATGACTTGTTTCGTTTCCATTCTTCAATAACTATTTCATTGGTTAAAAAAATAAGCAGTCCTTCTTCAACTCTTTTCTGTATAACCTCAAAAATTTTCAAATGGAGCTCATCGTACTTATTAGAAAGTACATTAAAACCATTTGATAAGTATATCCAGTTGTTAGTATCTAAGAAAATGTATTTTTTCATTGAAATGTGTGAATTCAAACGTTTATTTATTCAGGACACATAATTATCATCTGCTTGAACAAAATTAACATTGATTTTCAATAATTATAAAAATTAACTTACTTTATTTTTTCATGTAATATTGGTGTTTAATATTGAATTCTCTTAGAAACATCACTACGGTAGAAATCATTTTTCTGCCATTTCCTTCCTGATTTTTGCACTAAAGAAATTCGGAGAGATGCCGGTACGTGCCTTAAAGGCCAGGACAAAGCGCTGCGTCGTGCTGAAGCCTGCTTCCTTTGCCAGGGCTTCATGCGTATACATCCGCTTCAGCTTATCGGATTTCAGCTGATCAATAATGTAATCTACCTTTAAGTCATTGATGTAATCGGAGAATTTCTTCCCCCTGTAATTGAGGATGATATCTGAAACGTACCGGATGTTGGTCTCTAAATAAACAGCCAGTGTGGTTTGGGTGATATCCATATCCAAAAAGCGTTTTGACTGTTCCCACTTTTCGAGCAGCTGTAATATCTTTTCAATTGTATCTGCTGCAATCTCCAGTTCTTTAGCAACATTCTTTGCCGGTTTAAGCGTTTCTTTATTTCCCGCCAGGAGCTCCCTGAAAATTCGGTTTTGGCGTCTTCTGTTTCTTTCGTATCCTGTAACCAAAACCACGCTTGAAGTAAAAAGAAAGGCAGCACCAAAACCTAAAATCTTTTTGGTTGAAAGTTCCTGTGAAAGCTGGTGCTCAATGTTTTTCTTTTCCCGGATCAGCTCTTTGGTATCGTAGTTTTTGTGAATGTTATCGTATAGATTATTATGTGTCTTTACTAAAAGGCTATCTGCTTTTAAAAGCCGGTCAACATAGAACAGGACTTGTCTGGACTCATCTCTCTTTTTGTAATAGTGGATCAACAATTCAAAATTTTCCCGCAGGTCCGGGCGGATGTATTCCCTCTGATCAAATACTTTAGCCACCTTCTCAAGATAGGGTACACTTTCCCTAAACTTCTTCATTGCCCAATAACTTTTACCAATGTAAAAATTGGCTACTGCCACGTTCGCATAGTCATCTTCCTGCTCAATGAACGGAATAGATTTTTCAAGTTTCTGGATAGCTAAATCATAATTTCTTTCAAAATAATTATTTTGCCCATCAAGGTGCAGGAAGTACGGATCCATGCTGTGGTCATCGAGCCTGGAAGCTTCTTTCAATCCCAGGCCTACGATCGCTTCCGACTTGCCATAATTTCCGGCTTTAGTATAACAAAGGCCCAGAGAATGCAGCGTATTAAGATAAGCCCGCCCGTTGTTTTCCTTAAAATATTCAAGGCAGGAGTTAAACAGGGTTATCGCGTCGTCATTCTTTCCAAGATAGTACTTTACATGGGCGATATTGTATTTCAGCTTGTACTTAAGGTACTCATCACCGGAATTCTCAATATAGGGTTGCGCAAGAAAGTAATTTTCAAGTGCCAATTCATGCCTTTTGAAGCTATAATACGCAATACCCTTCGACAGGTATGCTGAACCTATTAAATTATCACTCTTTGACTGCATGGCAGCATACACCATACTATCGGTATAGGTTACAGCCAATTGCTCATCGGCAAAGTCCGCATAGTTCTTATACCCATTCATAATCAATTCCCAATCCTTTAAAGCTTTGGCATTGGTTAAAAATGCTTTTAAATAAACCTGTTGAACCTGCGGCTCTTCTTTTGAACTGCTAATCTTTGAGAACAAGTACTTAAAATCTTTTTGGCGAAGCGAATCATGAACGATTGCCCCATTGGAATTAAAATATAGTAAGAATACGATACACTGAAGTACTGCCTTATAAATGCGATTGCATGCCATTATGAATTGATAATTTGTTTCTAGCTGGGTTGTATAGAATTAGCAACAGTAGGATAAAATTATAGAGCAGGGGGCACGTCAAATGTAGCTATTATCCCACTGTTTACTATCTGTTTTAACACATTTTAAGATTATTGATTTTCTGAAAATTCACAGTGATATTTCAGAATAGCCGACATCCTTTGTTTGCTTACCGCCTTTGCTGCCTATAGTTTTGCCATGAATTCAAAAGCCAACAGGGCTGCCCAGCATCCCACCCAGTTTGTCTTATCCGGATAAATGAACTGACCGAGCAAATCAGTCACATTTAAACAAGAAATTATGAAAAGCATTATTTTAACTCCCTTTGGGATACTATCAGCAATTTTGTTTTGCGCCTGTGCCACTGATACGGAAGAAACCGTTTCAGCTACAGGATACGCGTCGTATTATAAGTCCTCAGGTTCAGATATAGGCAATATGGCAAACCCATACGATAATATAGGATTACAATACCGAAATTTCCTCACAGCCTATAAATCCGGCAACTTTAATGCCGATAGCTTTGCAGCTATACAGGCCATTGTCCAGGGGCTCACAAATGGCACCCAGCTATTAGGAGCTGGCGGCGGTACTGCAACACAAGAATTGCTCTCTAGATGCATGAACAGTCCGGAAACAGCCCTGAGCCTGATTTTGGAACAGTCTAACCTTTCGCAAGGTGGAAAAGACGCATTGTCGGGATTCATAAACAATTATGAAAATCTGAGCCAGGAGCCCTTTAGTTTAGCGTACAGTGAGATTGTTGCAATGGAAAACGCTGTGAGCAGTTCCACAACACTGCCTGACTATGACCAACGCGTTATTCTCACTGTAGCCTCTATTACCAGGTATTCCCTATATCATTCCTGTTGTGAGGATACCGATTGGAAAAAATCCGTAGGCAATATTATAGCGGCTGTGGCAGGAGCAATGGAAAACGATAGCTGCGCCATACAATATCCCTTGGTTACAAGTATAGCGGGATTTGAAAAAATCCAATTTTGACATCAGCTTCAGTGCCCGGCTTACACCGGGCATTTGCTATTAAAGCCAATTGAATCATGGAATTTACAGCAGACAATTTTCCCGCAGAGGTGCATTTCTATACAGGTAATGTCGAACAATCAGCCGCGGATAGAAAAAAGTGTACGGGACATTTCCTCTTTATATTTGTCAGGTCTGGTATCTTCAGGGCAATTATAGACGGCACTAAAATCACATGCACTTCCAATGAGCTTGTCATTGCACTTTGTCGGAATTACTACCAAATCGTACGGTATAATAAAGATGTAGCCTGTTACCTGGTAAAAGTCCAGTGGCAGTTTATTACTGATATTAAAATGTCCAGCCAGTTCATCGACTTACTGGTGAGCCGCCATATTTTAAAGATTATGCCCGACAGTTTTGATTCAAAAGTAATCAACCGCATAATGAAGCTGTTGTATTATTACTACCAATGCATCCGAAATCCCATCCGGTTTCCTGTCTCGTCATTTAACGCTGCCTTAAGCCTATTGATATTCCAGGCAGCATGGCAGCAGGATACTATGCTGGCAAACAAAGACATTACTTACACCCGCAAAGAACTCCTTGCGATGCAGTTCCTAAAACTACTGGTGCAGCATTACACGGAAAAAAATACGATAGAATACTATGCCCAGTGCCTGTGCGTCACCAGTGGGTACCTCAATAAAGCAGTACGTGAGGTCACAGGAAGAACAGTTGGCAAATGCATTGCTGAGATTATTATCAGCGAAGCCAAGTATCTGCTGATGAGCAAAGACCTGACAATTGAAGCTATAAGCGAACAATTGCATTTTAATTCTGCAGGAAGCTTCAGCCGGTTTTTCAAAAAAGAGACCGCTGTGAGCCCGTCGGAATACAGGAAAGAATATTCGGAATAGATTTTAAGGCGAAATCACCAAGTGCCTCGCTGTGTGGTCAGTCAGGTACATTTAATCCAACTGTATATGGTACGATCCGCATTCTACAAAGAAATATTACTGAAGGTAAGCGCAAGCGAGCAGGAATTCGCGACCCAAGTCACAACAATGATTGAGCAGGCGGGGAGTATGGTTACGATACTCCAGGATATTCTTTCGCAATTAAGGGATAAAATCCGCAAATCCGAATTTACCGATGCTGCAGAGGAGATTGAGTTTTTTCGGTTTGTTAAGCCACATATTGTGGGTAAACTTATATTTTATAATGAGGTTTACCGTATAGAAACAACCTGCCCGGTACAGGGCGGCAAAATGTACCGTAAATATTTTTTGGGGCAGCTAAAAATAGTCAAGCAAAATCATGCCAGCCAGCTGGACATGAATTTTTACCGCTATTACCGCTCGGGAAGGACAGACAAAGACAACGAGTTCTTTCAGCGTGACCAACTCCATTTCCCTTCGGTAGTCGACAGTTTTTATTTTGAAATGGACAACCAGTATTCCAGCTATTATGACCATTTGGTCGCAAAGATCATTGCACAGGACCTACTCTACGCCTATTTACTATCCCGCATTGATCCTGATGACTGCCCGAGTACAACAAACCCTGATTTTGAAGAACTCCGCTGGACAGGCACCAAAAACGCATTAATAGAACTTATTTATGCATTGTATGTCTCCGGTGCCATATCCAATGGTAAAATTGGTGTCCGAAAAGTAAGCACTGTTTTTCAAAGTATATTCAAAATACCATTGGGCGACATCCACCATGCTTTTCACCGCATGAAAGACAGGGCTGGCCGCCGCACGCTTTTCATTGAGAAGCTGAAGGATTCCCTTGAGCAGTATATGGACAAAAGCCTGTAAAATGCCCGCTACACCCAATCAGCAGTACTATCAGTACTGTTTTTTTTTGCCCGAACAGCTGTAAAAAACGTTGCCCATTGGCACAACTTGGCAGAACAGAATTTATGCAATACCAAACTTTGCGGCAGTATAAACCTAAAATTGTATTGCCATGAACATTGACAGAATTGAGTTTCAGGCCTGGATGGAACGCGTGATGCAACGCTTTGACCTACTTGCAGAAAAAATCATCCAGGCCGAACAGCGCCACAATAGTATTGATGGCGAAGAACTGCTGGATAATCAGGATGTGCTACAGATGCTGAAGATCAGTGCACGGTCCCTTCAACGCTACCGTTCCGGGGGAAGATTGCCTTATTATACCATAAGCGGAAAATTGTACTACAAACTTTCCGATGTACATCAATTTATCCGGGACAGCTTCCATCATCAAGGGCCCAGCCGTTCTGCCATGTAATGCCAAATCTCCTGTTTTCCTGCCAACCCTATAGCGTCAGGATATCAGCTAATAGCTTTATATAAAAATTAAGTAATGGAAGAAATCGGTAAAAGCCCACAACATACTGATGAGTTGAACGAAATGCTGCTTGTCCTGGATAAAAATGACAATAGGATCAGAGCCGTAAAAAGTATTACTAAAGACGGAGCTGTCGAAACCGTTGAGCCTAAAGAAAAGTCACAGGCAGATTTTATGCGCGTCGAAAGGGGAGGGGACTTCTTTTCTAATTTTTTCACTAACTATATGCGACAGCTTAAAGAACCCACGCGATTCGATTTTTTTCGAGTCCCATATTACCTTGGAATTGCCATTGCCCAGGAATTGCAGGCGTACCTGAATGATTTGGGTAAAGACGCACAGAACCTTTTTTCAAAATATGCACTTAACAGCGAATATCAACATAAAAATCATATAAATATGGAAACAACGCAGTCAACTTCAGAAACCAATGAGTATCGTTTTAAACCGGAACAGGTAAATTGGGAATCACTATCGAATCTGGGGATCAGTAAGGAACGTCTTGAAAAAATGAACCTAATCGAACCTCTTTTAAAAGGGTTTAAAACCAATGACCTTATACCGTTGACCCTTACCTTGGGTCATGCGGTCGCCAAACTGGATGCCAGGCTGTCCCTGCAGCAAAATGATGCAGGACAAGTTGTTGTAGCGATGCATGGCATACGCAAGGAGCCTAACCTGAATTATCCTTTTTTCGGCCATGAATTTACCCCTGAAGACAAAGAAAATCTTTTAAAAACAGGTAATATGGGAAGGGTCGTAGACCTCTTCAATCAAAAGTCCAGCGAATTTATACCATCAGTGATTAGTGTCGACCGAAAAACAAATGAGCTGGTAGCGTATAAAGCCGAGTGGATGCAAATACCTGACGAAATTAAGGGTGTTAAGTTAGATGATATCCAAAAACAGAAACTGCAGGAAGGCGCGCCACTGCATCTGGAAGGGATGATCTCTAAGAAAGGCGAATCTTTTGAGGCGACAGTACAATTTAATGCAGACAAGCGTTTCGTCGAGTTCCTTTTTGACCGTAACCCTTCTGCAAATCAAACGCAGAAAATATATGATGAAGCACCAAAGGAATTCAGGGGCAAGGAGTTAACTGATGAGCAGTACAATAAGCTTAAGGATGGTTTGACGGTATATATCAGTGGCCTTGTCGACAAGCAGGGAAAAGAATACAATGGCTACATAACCTACAACAGTGAGAGCGGAAAAGTTGGATTTTCATTCAATAATCCCTCCAAGTCCAAGGAGCAGGCTATGCCCGGCGAAGATCATAAAACCCAGGTCGCAGTAAATTCGAAAGGCAAAACCAATGAAAGCACCAAAAATGCAAACGAGCCCCTTAAGAGTGGACAGGCAGCCCCCGACAGCGCTAAACAGCAGGAGCAACAGGAAGAGCCTGTAAAATCGAAAGGCAGGAAAATGTAATAACCAACACGATATCCCATGATTACAGTATTAGCAGAAAAACCCAGTGTAGCCCGTGCGCTTGCCGGCTTACTTGGAGCTTCCATAAAAAAAGACGGCTATTTTGAAGGCAATGGATATGCGGTTACATGGGCAGTAGGCCATTTAGTCGGGCTGGCACTTCCTGAGGATTATGGTATCAGGGGGTTTCAGGAAGCAACGCTGCCAATCTTGCCAGAACCATTTGTGCTTACTCCCAGGCGCAGTAGTCCGGGGAAAGATAGAAGAGATTTTGATAAGGGTGCAGTAAAGCAGCTAAAGACCATCAAGAAGCTATTTGATACATGCAAAGACATAATCGTTGCCACTGACGCTGGCCGTGAGGGCGAACTTATTTTCCGTTATATCTACGATTACCTGGCCTGCGGGAAGCCCTTTCAACGACTGTGGGTCAGTTCGCTTACGGATAAAGTTTTGAAAGCCGGATTTGCCAATCTCAAGCCAGGAAGTGATTTCGACAATCTATATCTCGCAGCCCGCGCCCGTAGCAGGGCAGACTGGCTGGTCGGCATTAATGCTTCACAGGCGCTGGCGATAGCCGCAGGCGCAGGTATATATTCCCTTGGCCGTGTCCAGACACCAACCCTTGGGCTGATCTGCCGCAGGTTCGAAGAGCATCAAAATTTTACAAAGGAAAAATTCTGGCAACTGCAACTGCATCATACCAAATCGTTTGTGGAATTTAAAAGCAGTTCCGAGCTTAAGTGGGATGTAAAAGAGAAAGCTGAAGAAGCCCTGAAATCAATACGCCGGGCGGCGGCCGCCAAAGTGGTGGAAGTGAGCACTAAGACGGTCACTGAAAAGGCGCCCCTTCTGTTTGACCTTACGGGGCTTCAAAAGGAAGCTAATAAGAAGTTTGGCTTTACCGCTTCAGAGACCCTTGAAATAGCACAGGGGCTGTATGAAAAGCAGTTTATTACCTATCCCCGAACCGGCAGTAAGTATATTACAGCGGACCTTTGGACTGAGGTCCCCGGACTGATCAGGGGGTTGGAATTTGTTGAAGGATTTAATTTTCCCATTTCAAAACTCAAAATAGGAAAACTTAATAAGCACATTGTCAATGAGGCTAAGGTAACGGACCACCATGGCCTTCTCATTACCGAAAAAGTACCTTCAGCATTATCGGTAAAGGAAGCTACAGTATACCGAATGATAGCCGTGCGATTGATTGAGGCGGTATCTGAAGCCTGCATCCGTGAAAGCACCCATGTCTCTTTGCAAGTACTCCATTATGAATTTACGGCGAAGTCGGTGACTGTTTTGGAGCAGGGTTGGCGCGGTATCCAAAATGAATATACCGAAATGGAGGCAGGAGCGGATAGCCTTCCGGAATTCCGTCAAGGCGAAACGCTAAAGATAACAGAAGCTGCGCTTGAGGAAAAGCAGAGCCAGCCACCGCAGCTCTATACCGAAGCAGGGCTGCTTGCTGCCATGGAGGGAGCAGGGAACAACCTTGATGACGCAGCATTGAAGGAGGTTGTTAAAGGGACAGGGCTCGGTACGCCTGCCACGAGGGCAGGTATCATAGAAGCGTTGCTGCAAAGGGACTATATTGCAAGAAAGGATAAAGTATTAATTCCCACTACTAAGGGAGCTGCTGTATATTCGATAGTTGCCGATAAGGATATCTCCTCTGTAATGATGACAGCCCAATGGGAAGCAGCTCTTGAGAAAATAGAAGCAGGAACATATAGCAGTACAGCTTTCCAGTCAGCTATAGAAGATTACACCAGAAACATGACCATGGAATTGCTTCATGCCCAAATCTCAACTGAGGATGTACCTGAATTGCTTTGCCCCAAATGCAGGAACCACAAGCTGCTTATAAACGAAAAAGTTATTAAGTGCCCTGAGCAGACCTGTGGCTGGCTGCAATACAGCAGTGTATGTGGGGTAGTGCTGACTCCGGCTGAAATCACAAACCTGGTGCAAACCGGACAAACCACTTTAATTAAAGGCATGAGAAGTAAATCCGGCAAATTGTTTAGCGCCCGCCTGGTACTGGACAATCATTCAAAGGTTGCGTTTGAATTTGCATAACATTCAGTGCTATTGGCTAGTCAAAAGGCCTGCTGTTAATCACAGCAGGCCTTTCTTTTTAACGTTGACTTGTATAAGCAATCATCGTAATAAAGATTTTAACTATATCTCAATAGCTTATAAGAATTATTTTTTACCTGATATCAGGTACTCCAGGTCAGGATCATTCTTGATGCGGTTAAGTTCCAGATCTATAATGTTTACGATATCCAATTTAATCTGACGGTAATTATCCTCTATCTCGCGCCGCATCCTGTCGTTTCCTGGCTCATCGATAAAGGAACGGATGTCAGGGATCCTTTGGTAGTTTTTTTCCTCCTCCGCTACCTGTTGCGTATTAACCACAATTTCCGCATGAAATATCTTCTGCTCAATACGCTCATCAAAATTATCCGATACGGCCCCGACAAATATGCCCTGGGTAAGGGTTGAAATTTTAGAAGCCGGAATGAGGCTATCAAGCTGAGTGGAAATAGAGGTTGACTTATCATTGCGGTTAATGGTCATGCTCTGGCGTTTCTGAAGCACCTTACCAAACCTGTCGGAAAGGCTTTTAGCCGTTTCGCCGACGACCTGGCCGCTAAAGATGTTTCCCACAGTGTTTTGGATTACCTTGCTTTCCTTATCGCCATAATCGCGGGTAAGCTGGGAATAGTCCTGAAAGCCCAGGCATACAGCCACCTTATTACTGCGTGCTGTGGCGATTAAATTATCGAGGCCTCGGAAATAGATAGTGGGCAGCTCATCAATGATCACAGAGCTTTTAAGCTGCCCTTTTTTATTGATCAGCTTTACAATCCTGGAGTTATATAAACCTAACGCTGCAGAATAGATATTCTGGCGGTCGGGGTTATTGCCCACACATAGGACTTTTGGCTCCTTTGGATTGTTAATGTCAAGCGAGAAATCATCACCTGTCATTACCCAGTACAACTGTGGCGAGATCATTCTGGACAAAGGAATCTTTGCAGAGGCAATCTGTCCCTGTAACTGATCCTGCGCGCCTCCCTGCCAGGCATCCATAAAAGGGGAAAGGTAATTCTCGAGGTCGGGATAGGAGGTAAGTATGGTAAACACATCGGCATACTTTTTATTCAGCAATTCAATGGAATGAGGGAATGTACAATACCTTCCACCGTCATAGATCTTTAGGAACCAAATGATGGCAGCCAACAGGATGATAGGGGATTCCACAAAAAAGTCCCCTTGCTTTTGTATCCAGCTCCTGTTCAGGTTCAGCATTATGGTGTACGCCGATTCGTAGGCGTCCGATATGTCGGTCATAAAACCGGGATTGATCGGATTACAGCGATGGCTTTTGCGCGGGTTGTCAAAATTAATCACGTAAAATTTTGGCTTTACCGCATATTTGTCCGTATGGTTAAGGAGGTGGTTATAAGCAATGGTGGAGAGGTCATCGAACTTGAAATCATAGATATACATAGAAAACCCTTTTTCAATATGCTGCTTAATGTAATTGTTGACCACAGCAAATGATTTGCCGGAGCCCGGTGTGCCTAGTACTATGGTAGCCCTAAAAGGGTTGACGATATTGACCCATCCCTTGTTCCATCTCTTATTATAATAAAACCTTGTCGGCAGGTTGACTGAATATTCATTTTGAATCAGTTTTGTTTCCTGCATAAAGCTTTCGTTCTCCTGGTTAAACACATCTTCCATCAGGTTGCTTCGCAATAGCCGCGACATCCATACTCCGGCCACCATCAGTACAATATAGCCAGCCCCCGTGGTTACTATGTATAGGATTTGACCTGCTGCTGCAAATGCACGCAGCAACCAGGTATTCAGAAAAAATAATATAGTACCGGTAACCAGCATTGTATTAATCTTAGTCCAGGTGATGCTTTCATTTTTTACACCTTTGGTGCCAAGGCAGCTGAGTGCCAGCAGCACCAATGCAAAAGCCTTGGTGTAAATAACTTCAGAAAACAGCCCGGCCGTATTCTGGAAGTTGGCCAAAATCCTATTGACCAGGCTTAAGGTCCAGCCCAAGCTGATAAAAAAGCTGTAACAAAACCAGTAAAAATGCATCAATACAAGTATGATGCTTACTGCCCGCATGAATGCCATAATTTTTGCGAGCCCCCTTGTGTCATCTTCTCCCTGCATAGCTCTGTAGTTTAGAATTACTTATTTTTTTTCTTCCTTTTTTTGATACGATTGGCGAATGCCTGCTCCTCATAATCTTCGCCCTGATCTGCAGGCAGCAGTAGATCCATGATTCCCCCCAAAATACCCTCAGCGCCTTCGTTACTCTCATTAGCAGGAAAGTCAGCTATTTTTGGTGCTTCCGTACCATGCTTATCATGAAAATCTTTAGAATTGCCTGTGTTTTTCGGCATAATTCCGGAATTCCACCATTGCTCAAATATATTAGCTGCCATATCCTTGCCTAATTGAGAGCCGTTCCACACGCATTTTGAGTTATGGTCAACAAACGTTATCCCATATATGCGGCCTTCGGTATTGCTGCGGACCACTACATTAACTCCCTGGCTTTTGAGCTGTCCAATAAAATCAGCTTTATTTTTTGAGGTATACATTGCAATCTCTACAACATTTTTTACGATATTCCTTAGACCCGCATCTTTCATTACATCTTTTGCCTTCTCAAATTGTGCCGTCAATGCCGCGTGGCCCGCACTTTTACCAAAGAGTGAAGCTTTAAATGGGTGGCTAACCTTTTGGCTCTCTGTATCAAGCGCAAAATAGACAAGTCCGTGCCTTGGCTTGCCGTTGAGCTCACCGCTAACTTCCTGGGCGGTTATATTAAAGAGCGATAATAAGGCATTGTAACCTCCCAGGCTTTGGTAGTGGTAGTACTGCGGAAGGTACCGCACGACCGCTGCAATCTGGCTTTTGATATTTTCTTTTTTATGATCTACCGGTTTGAAAAGTTTATCATTATTTAGGTCCTGCCCTTTAGCAGGAGGGGTGAGTCTGTATTTCTTTTCCAATGCCCTGCAAACATCCATGGACCGCTTGTGCTCATAAGTATCGCTAATCTTCTTTCCAAGCCCATCCACATTCGTAGATACAATATGGATATGTGTACGCTCAATATCAGTATGCTTGAAAACAATAAAGGGTTGCTGCCCGTAACCCATCTCACGCATGTAATCGCTAGCCAATTTTATGTAACGGCGATCGTCTACATTATCTTTAGGATCGGGATTGATGGAGATATGCAGGGCAGGTTTTTCGGTATTTTGGTTAGCCATCAGATACGGCTCAAATGAGCTATAGCAGAGTGCTAAAGTAAAACCTCCGTCTGTCGCCTGACGTATATTTTGAGCATTCAAAACACATCCTTTTCCTGTGTCGACCTTTTGAAAATTGTACAAAAGTGCGCCCATTATATTCGTCCCGTGTCCAATCTTCGCTATCATCTGTTTTCATTTAAAAGATATTTTGCCTCAAATTCCTGTGTCAACTCCATTATTTTTCGGCAGAGTAAAGCCATTTCCATCGTCTGCTTTTCCAGTTTATACAGGTAGGCAGCCGCCTTTTTCTCTGAAAAATTTTGGTATAGCAGCTTTACTACCTGATTATAATTTACCCCAACAGCCCTGAATTGCCCGTAAAGTGTTGTCAGCCGCATATAGTAATCCATTGTACCCTTATCCATTTTGACGGTCTTTACTGGTGACTGAAATATGCACGCGGTAATAAAATGCGCCATAACGCTCATGCCTGACTGTTCAAACAGTGATAAAAATCTGCTGTTTTCCTGAGCTGTAAGGCTGATGGAATAGCGGAACGTAGCGGGATCTGCTTTTGGATTCCGCCCGCCTTTTTTCTTTTGATGGTCATTTCTCTCATTCATAATCCAGTCCATTAAATTAAAACACCGACTTCGGAGGGTGTTTTCTGCCCCCTGCAAGGGCAAGTTGTTTTGAGCAGCGGAAAGCATTTCAAGCAGCTCAAAACACAACTTGCTCCTTTCCGTTGAAAGGAAAATCCGTCCTGCCGGCCGGATAAGGTTAACCTATTGGGAAACGGCTTCATGCCGTTTTTCATTTCTTGCCTTCTATATTTTGTATCGTACAAAATAAAGCCTTGTTGCTGACAGGGTCGATATTGATAAACCGGCCAAATCAGGACGCTGAAGGTCAAGTGTGACCATATACTAAATACCGGGGCAATAGCAGCATTACTTTGTACATGCTGGCGGGATTACAGCTATATGTACAGCTGTTTTTACGTAGCTACATAAGTACAGGCTTAAGTAAGGCAATCAAAATGAACATAGCTGTCGATAGCTATAAAGATGTAACTGCACATATTCATATAGGAGTATACACCTATAAAAATAGTTACGCTTCTACCCACGCATAATTATAATGCTGTGCGTACTGAAAAAAATAGGTAATGGTATAGGGCAGTGTTTATAAGCCTTTGCACAACACTGCATGTGTATGCAAAGGCTTATACAAATGTTTATTCGAATATTTAAAACCATACATATATGAAAACACATAACAATACACTGTTTGTCGCCTTTGCGTCCCAAAAAGGAGGTGTGGGCAAAAGCACTTTTACTACCCTAGTAGCAAGTGCAATGCATTACCGTCTGCGGTATAATGTGGCCGTTATTGACTGCGATTTTCCGCAATATAGCCTTAGCCAGATGCGGGAGCGGGATATGAAAGCCGTCATGGAAAATGAGTTTTTCAAGCAATTGGCACATCGACAATTTACAGGCCTGAATAAAATGGCGTACCCGGTATTGCAAGAGAAGGCTGATTCAGCCCTTGAAGCGGCGTATAGCCTAATAGAATCCTTTAAGGAGCATTTGGATATCATTTTCTTTGACCTTCCCGGCACGGTAAATTCTGCGGGCATCATCAAAGCGTTGGCCAGTATGCATTATCTGTTCATCCCTCTTACTGCAGACCGTATAGTGCTGGAAAGTGCTTTGGTATTTACGCAGTTAATTACCGATGTATTAATGCAGCAGCAAAATGTCAGTATTAAAGAGGTGCAGCTGTTTTGGAATCAGGTCGATGGCAGGGAGCGAAGTCCATTGTATGCATCGTACTCGCAATTTATAAGATCATTAAAACTGAATCTAATGGAGTCAGCCATAGCCTCCAGCGTACGGTTCAGAAAAGAAAGTGAAACGGATTCTAAGATGGTCTTCCGCTCCAGCTTGCTGCCACCTGATGAGCGGCTGATGCAAAGCTGTGGCCTTGATGCCTTTATAAACGAGTTTTTACAGGTAATGAAACTATAAGTTATGGAAAAGGATAATCAAAAAAAAGATGGTGACATCGATGAACAATACCTGATGTCAATGATGGCGGGGGGCGTACGCAGGCAAGGCTTTGAAAATAAGGATGACCAGGAATCAGGTACTCCCCAATCTGAAACCACCGCAACTAAAAAGAAAAAGACAGAGAATAAAGGCCAGCACTTTGTAAACTACGAGGCGCTGTTCTTCAAAAACCAAGATGGCAACGCCCGAAACGGCAAATCAGTATACATACGTCCGGAATTCCATGAACGGCTTATGAGAATAGTCCAGGTTATCGGTGAAGATAAGATTAGCCTGTATGCCTACCTGGATAATGTCCTGGAACATCACTTCAGGGAATTCGGCGAGCAGATTAAGAAGAGTTTTGATGATAAATATAAACCAATACTTTAAGCATGGAAACCATAATAATAAGCCTGTTACTGCTGGCAATAGGGCTGTTGCTTTATGTAGCCCTAATTAATGGTAAGAAGGAGATCAACAGTACACCTTCACCAAACAAATCGGTAGCTGAACTACCGGATATAATGGGGAGGCCAAATCCTTCAGGGCGCCAGCTACTGCCTTCTGCTACCAAACCTGACAATAATCAAAAATCTGCAGCTATAAGTTCTAGATTTGACCTAATAACTGAGGTAAAACCCTCAGAAGTTCCGCAGGAAGAACCTGAAGATCCTGACAACGCGCTACCAAACTGGAAGGAGGAGGAGGAAGAGTTGGAAAGGTACGCGAGCTTCAGCACCAGTGAAGGTTTAGCCACAGGGGTTACCTTTGACGAGCTCGCCACTGTGGGAAGGTTATTGGAGCGCAAGGCGCTTGAACCTTCTGAAAAGGATACGGCGGTGAGTATGATAGCGAAAATTGACGGAACCGAACTTTTAGGTCTGCTGGAAAGTAGGGTAGGAGATGCCTCAAGGAAAATAGCGAGACTATTGGACAGGGAGCTTACCTGATAGCTTGAGGCGGGTTCTTCCTATTTGCGGAATGTTAGTTAAGGAAATTCCAAAACAACAGTTTTTTGTAAAAGTTTATTTTGATCCAAATTCAAGAGAATTGTAGGTGTTTAATTTTTGTTAAAATCAAAGTTATTTACGTTATTTGATCTGTAACCTAGAGTTTTAGCAAAATGAATATTAAAAGCGTAACTATAAAGAATTTTAGAAACTTCAAAGATTTTACGATTCAATTCTCATCCGGATTTCAGACTATAATTGGTGAGAACAATATTGGGAAAAGTAACCTATATTGGGCAATCCGTCTACTGCTTGATCGCGACCTGTCGTTTAATTCACGGAGATTGGATATAAAGGATTTTCACGGATTCAAAAAAACGGTGGGAATAGATGACCATATTATAATTAGTATTGAGCTGTACAGTGATGACCTGACGTCATTCCCAACTTTCCATTCTCTAAAAACGAGCGATAAGACAGCACGTGTTACCTATCTTTTTGCACACAAATGTAAATTTGATGAGAATGAAGCAGTACTGTCGGATATTGATCTGACGCAGTTTAAATGGCAGCTCTTTGGCGGTGGCAATATTTTGGAGATCAACAAAATATTGACGCTGGATTCCATTCGCTTGTCTGACTTAGACGGTATAAATCTTTACTATATTAACGCTTTCAGAAATATTAATGCTGACCTTCATGGTAGCACTAAATCGCTACTTAGCAAATACTGTCAGTCCAGAGCAGATACGGAGAGTGAGCTGGGACAAGTTAAAACCATTCTAAAGTCTTCAGGCGATGAGTTAAATGAATTGTCATTTATTCCGGATATAGCGACAAAAATATACGAAAAAGGCAAACACATCGCTGGGAACTATTTTTCGTTTCCTGTTTCAATCAGTTTTTTATCAAATTATGATATTGACGCTTGGAGCCAGCTCAATCTATACCATAGTCTCGGCCCGGATAATAATGCTCCTATCCAAACACTGGGGCTGGGCCAAAAAAATATACTTTATTTAAGTCTCTTTATAGCAGAATTAGAAAATTCCAGCAGTAAGCATGAGATTAACCTGCTCCTTATTGAGGAACCTGAAGCGCACCTTCATCCCCAGTTGCAGAAAATTCTTTTTGCGAATTTGCAGGATCTAAAAACAACACAAATTCTAATGACATCCCATTCAACTCACATTGCGAGTGATTGCGATTACAAGAACTTAAATATCTTATACAGAAATAGCGATAATAAAGTCATGTCTTTTGCACCTTTTGAAGATAAATTATTGACAGAACGCGAAAAACTTCTTTTAAAACGCTACCTGGATGCCACCAGAAGTGAGATGTTCTTTGCATCGGCACTTATATATGTCGAAGGTGTCGGTGAGCAATTTATCATTCCTGCCATAGCCAGACATTTATTCGACCTGAATCTCACTGAACATAACATATCTGTTATTCCTATCCATAGCCGTTATTTCGACCCTTACCTAAAGCTTGTCTATAACTCAAATCTTGAAATTCCGGCGGTTGCTATTATTGATGGGGATAGTGATGAGCTGGACAATGAAGAAGATGTGACCACAGCGATTACCAATGCTAACAAATTTGCTGTGGAAAACCGTGTAATGATTTCATCAGGAAACAAAACACTGGAAATCGACCTGTTTCCCTCGAACACAGTTAATAATGAGTACCTAAAGAAAGCATTCGTCAACCTGGGCCACGAAAAGTCGTATGATAACCTTATCGAAGCAACAAAGGACAATCCTGAGCTTTGGGCGTATGAACTTATTAAAAGAATCGACAATACTATAACCAAGGGGCGCTTCGCGCAGGAATTAAGTCTTCTAATTGATGACAAATTTATCGTTCCGGGTTATATCGATAAGGCGATTAAGCATATCAAAACATGCAAAAACCTATAAAGATGCTTAATAATTCGCAGAAAAAAGTCGCTTTGGAATTAACGGGCAATACTATTGTCAGCGCTTCTCCAGGGACAGGGAAAACCAAAACGCTAGTGGCTAGAGCTCAAAAGAAACTTGGAACTTTGCCTAAGCATAAAAAGTTGGCGCTCATTACCTATACCAATGCTGCTGCGGACGAGATTTCAGACAGGTTAAACGCCGAAAGCAATGAGGCTTTTATTGGTACCATTCATCGTTTTTGCCTGGAATTTATCCTAAGGCCTTTCGGTTGGATTTATCATTGGAATAAGCCTCGAGTGGTTGCGTTTGGCGACCTGCAGACATTTCTCCAGGAAAATCAACAAATTCAATTGGGTGAAAACCCAATTGATGAGCTTAACAAACTAAAGAAAACAGTAGATGGTAATCTTGACCTGTCAGTGGAATGGGACAACGGATCGCCGATTAAAGATGTTGCGGAATTGTATTATGCTTTTCTGGAAAGCAAGAAAGCGATAGATTTCAATGAAATCCTTTACCGGTCTTACAAACTTATTTCAGAGAACGAGTTTATCCGACAGTCCCTAGCAAACAAATTCTATGAAATAGCCATTGACGAATTTCAGGATACCAATATTTTTCAGTACGAGATATTTAAGGCTATTGGCGCATGTAATCGATGCACTTTTTTTATAGTGGGCGATGAAAAGCAAAGGATTTACGCGTTTGCAGGAGCAATAGAAAATGCGTTTGAACTGGCCTCTGCAGATTTTGGTTCTGAAATCCATTTGCTTGATACTACATACCGCTCGACAAATAATATTGTTGCTGCGTACTCGTGCCTATTTGAGAACCACCTCAAGCTGGAAAACGAATCAGACTACAAAAACACAACCGTTGATATTGTTTTTGGAAAAACGACAAATGACACAAATAATAAATACATTGAAAGTTATATCAATTGGCTGATAGAAAATAAAATTCCTCTATCCGAGATTGCGATTTTAACCCGAAGCTGGAGAGATGCCTATTTTATAAGCCAATATCTTCGAACGAAATTCCACGTCGTTGGTTTGGGTGCTCTGCCGCATAAGAGCTCTCCCACATCGTCCTTTACCTTGCTTAAAAGCATCAGTCGTTTTCTGGTATCGTCTAATATAAGGTATTTGCGTAGTATTAAGAGAAATTTGGAATTTCATGTCCTGGAAAACAATTTATCGCTTTCTGAAAAAGATCAGTCTTATGCCTTGAATAATCTGATAGCCTTAATTAAAAGGGTCGATCCTGAAGGATCACTTATTGATGGGCTGCAGCAAATAAAGGACATCTTTGATGCGGTTTTTAAAACGGGCCATTCAGATCTGGAAGAAGTAATTTCGCAAATTCAACCTGAAGAAGGCAAACTTTGGACATTGGACAAATATATTAAAACCATAGCAGGTGTTGATGGAATTACGATTAATACGATTCATCAGGCCAAAGGCCTGGAATATGAGGCCGTGATCCTTAATAATGTCAGTGAGAACAAGATTCCTTTTCAGCTATATTTGGGTAGACGAGGCAGCGACTATCTTTATGCCAATCTGACTGAAGAAAATCTGGCGGCTGGTCGAACGCTACTTTATGTAGGTATGAGCAGAGCGAAAAGGGTTTTAATAATTACGCATGGCTATAAGCAATCCATGTTTCTGCCCGCCATTGCCGCTACGAATATTAAAAGTTGACAAATTGACTTCTATTAGCAATAGTTGTCATATGAAGATATAGCAGGCTTTGTTTTTTGATTTTAGTTATTCGAGTACTTTGAAATAATTTAAAAGAGTGTTATGTGCCTATCATCAGAGGCATTTCAGGACATTCAGCGAGAAGATTAAATCCGTTGCCCATTTTCCTCAAAGATGCCTTTCATATCTTCTTTGAGCAACTGCAATACCCAATTCCTGAGCACGCAACGCTCGTCAATACCTCGCTCATTGAGCCAAATGGATGACTTTATCGGGTCAGAGAAGTGCAGCACCGAATCCAGGGAAAACCCACGGAATGACTTTACGCCTCCCGCGAATTTGGACTTATCGCCAAAGGGTACGTATTCTTTAAAATTGACAGTCAATTTTCCGTAGCTGGATGGCCTGTGGCCAAAAAGGCCCCAGTTACGGACATCTGAATCCTGCATGTGGAAAAAATAATCGTGAGGCATTGTCGTATAAAAATCAAACCGTTCTTTAAAGGTAGGGAAATAGAATTCAACAAATTCGCGATAAGATTTTTCTAAAAGCCCGAAAAACGCTTCGATGTATAATTTTGCATTTTCAGGGCTGTATTGCGCCGGCCTGATTTTTCTGAGATTAAATTCTCGAATCTCCTGGTGAAACTGTTTCGTCTCTGCGATGGTCTTGTCGGGAAGGGGCAGCAAGTGTTCCCTAATCTCGACGATGCCTTCATTCAGCAATAGGTCAACAATCCTGAGAAGGGTTTCCAATGGTGTGTACTCACCATTGACATAGTAGGTAGGCAGGATAAGATTGTCCTTAACGGCTTTGTCCACCATGGCTTCAACGTCCCTCGGCGCTGTGCAGTTACCTTTGTAATAGTTAGTGGCTTTAAACCTGTATATTTTGGTATGTAAGGTTTTCAGGTCAAGGGGGTAAAGTGGCTCAGGCCTTGCAAGATAATAGTCCTCAAAAACATAATCACAGCCCAGTTTTTTATAGCTGTTGTACAAAATTGCGACCACGGCTTCCTTCAGCAGCGTTGCTGAGCCATGGGTTATAAATTTGCTCTTCTGCAATATTTCCTTAAGCTCTTTAAACACATTCTCACCGATGGTCTTATCCTGATCCGTAATCATTATCGTACTGTTGCCTCCGTATATCGAGCTGACCCCCATTTCGAAAAATAAATCATGGCGGTCGCTTAACCCAAAATGGCCCAGGTCCTCGTAAGTAACCTTATCCGATGTTCCGCTTGGCAAGGGATATAGCGCATAGCCATCCTTTCTTAAAACGTCTTTTGGGAGTATTATGCCGATTTCGCCGGTGGTTTTCGGGTCGAACATCTCTTTAAATGGCGCCAGGTGCGTATTGAGATAAGCATTATATCCCTCAACATAGGTGCGCGCCTTATCGACCTTAAACCGGCGGATGATATCCAGGTGATCAAACGATGCATTTTCAATATAAAACGCGATAGCGCTTTGGCCAATATAATTTGCATAAAAATCGGGGAGGATGTCATACAGCTTGTCCGCTTTCAATTTATCCAGCTTGTAGGTGTGAAAACTGATGATATAGTCCCTTATTTTCGAATAGTAGAATGACACATGGTACGAGTCCTCTCTCGCAGACATAATGAGTATATTTCTCGTAAAAAGGCCTTTGGGTAAATTCCCATCCGTTCCAAGATCCAGTTGATCCATGAGGTGCTCGATTTCAAGCCCTTCACCCTTAAAGACCTCCATGGAGGTGTATTGGTGGCTAATCAGTGCCTTGGCAATTTTTGCCAAGATCCGTATCCCTGTCTCAAAACTGATACCAGCCTTATCCACTGACTGCCTGAGGTATTTGCTGATCAATTCCTTATCGCTTATTTTTTGGGGAATCTCTTTATTGGCATAAACTTCGCTGAATATGCGCAAAAAGAAGCCATTCCTCAGCTCTTCGGATAATGACTTTGAGATTGTGCCCCTAAAACCAAAGGCACTTTTGTATATCGGTATGACTGCTTCGATTTCATGATCGTTAAAATCCTCTAGGACAAAACCGGGAAGATTGCCATCAGGTATCATTGTTCCGTGAGTTTTGCCAAGTTCCTCAAACAGATGCGTTTTCGTATCACGAATGATCACAAAGTCCTTCCAGACATTTGTCTTGCAGCTGATGCATATCTTCACCTTATCCAGATTTCGGGCAGCCAGTGCCATTTCGCTCAGCTCTACCGCCAGATTTGGATATATGTTCTCGTCGATGGCGTCGATGAAGATTAGGACGTTCCTGTCTATTTTCCGGCCTATCTCATCAAGTTTTCTCAAGATTATATCACTTTCGTTCCTGCCGGAAAAGAAGAGGTTAAGGTCCCGCGCGATATGTTCCTGGGGAGAACCGCCAATGATGGTGGCATTGTAAAAGAAAACGAACGCTCCCTCAAGACACTGAAGCGCCAAGGAGCATATTGCGCTGGTTTTACCAACCCCGGCAGATCCGGTTATCGCAAAAACTTTACTATCCCCTGCGAGGAAATCTGTAAAGCCTTTTTGCAGGTCTTTTCGTGTTACATGAAGCTCCCTGATAAATTTGGAAAGCGGCGTACGGATGTCGCCGATAATCGATCCCATCCTGTCTGTAACCTGGGCCTCACAGAAGACCTTGAGGTTTTCGGGTGAGAAGGACACAAAATGTTTAAGCGCTTCATACCGTATGGACAAATCCTCGTCAAGTCCGAGACTACAGCCATTTCTCCAAAAGGCGGACTCCTCGGATATCCTGCCCGTCAATTCTTTTCTCGATATGGAGTCAAAAATCTTTGTCGTTTTCCCGTTAGAGATAATTGTGAAGGGCGCGATATTATCCTCAAGCAGCCTTGCATATGATATACCTTGGTCAACATCCGCCTGGGTGATGGTGACTGACTGTTTCTTTAGTTCGATAACAAAAAGATTTTTCCCATCCCGTTTGCAAAGTATATCGGCCCTGCCGGTGATTGGGCGAAGCGATTTTCCTATACGGATTGAGAATGATTTCTCCAATGCTATCTCGGACACGTCAAAGCCTAAATCGTTGAGATAAGGTAGCAGTACTTTTCCTCTTATGTCTTCTTCGCTCAGTAAAATGTCTTCAATCATACTATCGTCATTTTGCGGTTGGGTTTTTTAAAGTTTGCAACTCAATCTATGGAAGAGTTTTTCTTTTATCCCAGTTACGAATTTATGAAATAAATACTCGCCTTAATGTTTAACGTTGGGTATTTCAGAACCAAACTGTGCCAGCCGCTACCGCTTCTCGCGTCTCAGGCCAGCAGTACCACACTTTTGCCGTAATCCTGAGCCTGTCAGGTAATTGCTCAATATTAATTCGGTAAATATTATGGAAAAACAACCCAAAAAACTATGGCTTGCGGCAATAATGCTGTTAGCGGTACATGTGGTTCTCGCCCAGGGAGACGGCTCGGCCGGCATCACCGAGGCAACGGAGATGGTCACCTCGTATTTCGACCCTGCCACGCAGCTCATTTATGCCATCGGTGCGGTGGTGGGGCTGATCGGCGGGGTTAAGGTGTACAACAAATTCAGCAGCGGCGACCCGGACACCAGCAAGACCGCAGCCAGCTGGTTCGGTGCCTGTATCTTCCTGATCGTGGCAGCAACGATATTAAGGTCCTTCTTCCTGTAAATCCCCTGTTATGAATACGTATAACATCAATAAGGGAATCGGCAGGACGGTCGAATTCAAGGGGCTGAAGGCGCAGTACCTCTTCATTTTCGCAGGAGGGCTGCTGGGGATACTCATTCTGGTGATGCTGGCCTACATAGCCGGTGCCAGCCCTTACCTGTGTATCGGGATAGGTGGAGGCAGCGCTTCACTCCTAGTTTTTCAAACCTTTGCCCTGAACAGGAAATACGGGGAACACGGGCTGATGAAGCTGGCAGGTAAAAAGCGCCATCCCCGATACATCATCTGCCACAGGAGAATCAGCAGGTATTTGAGGTCAAATCTTAAAAAGGAACCGGTATGAGAAATACAGCCAAAACCACCACATTGGAGAAAAAGTTCCCCCTTCTGGCCGTTGAAGAGCACTGCATTCTCAGTAAGGATGCCGATATTACGGCATGCTTTGCAGTAACCCTGCCGGAACTGTTTACGGTAGGATCAGCGGAGTATGAGGCCATCCATGCGGCCTGGCACAAGGCAGTAAAAACGCTGCCGGACTATACGGTAGTGCATAAGCAGGATTGGTATATCAAGGAAAACTATACGCCGGACCTTATGGAGGAGGGACTGAGCTTTTTAGGCAAATCCTATAAACAGCACTTTAACGAGCGCCCGTTCCTGAACCACTACTGTTACCTGTTCCTGACCAAAACGACTAAGGAACGTATGCGTATGCAAAGCAACTTCTCGTCGCTCTGCAGGGGCAAGCTGGTGCCAAAAGAAGCCCGAGACAAAGAGGCTGTGCAACGATTCATGGAAGCGGTGGCCCAGTTTGAGCGGATCGTCAATGATTCGGGGCTGGTACGACTGTCGCGCCTTTCTGAAGAGGATATTGTAGGGACAGCGGATAAACCCGGATTGCTTGAGCAATATCTAACGCTATCGACAGCGCAGGATGAGCCCATGCAGGACATTGCCCTTACTGCAGAGGAGGTACGTATCGGGAATAAAAGGCTTTGCCTCCATACGCTTTCGGATACCGATGACCTTCCCGGTGTCGTGACAGCTGATACGCGCTATGAGAAGCTCTCCACCGACCGCAGCGACTGCAGGCTTTCGTTTGCAGCCCCTGTGGGGCTGTTGCTTAGCTGTAACCATATCTACAATCAATACCTGTTTCTGGACAACAGCGAGGACAACCTCCAGAAATTTGAGAAGTCAGCAAGGAATATGCACTCACTGGCACGTTACAGCCGCAGCAACCAGATCAACAGGGAATGGATTGAGCGTTACCTGAATGAGGCACATTCTTATGGGCTGTCCAGCATCCGGGCGCACTTTAATGTAATTGCCTGGTCTGATGACCCTGCGGAGCTGAAGCAGATCAAGAACGATACCGGCAGCGCACTGGCGCTGATGGAATGCAAGCCCCGTCACAACACTACGGATACCGCTACGCTGTACTGGGCAGGGATGCCCGGGAATGCAGGCGATTTCCCCAGCGAGGAAAGTTTTTACACTTTCATTGAACCAGCACTGTGTTTCTTTTCACAGGAAACCAATTACAGGGATTCGCCATCGCCCTTCGGGCTTAAGATGGCCGACAGGCTTACGGGCAACCCTATCCATCTCGATATATCCGACCTTCCTATGAAACGCGGTATTATCACCAATAGGAACAAATTCATCCTGGGGCCTTCGGGCAGTGGCAAATCCTTTTTTACCAACCATATGGTACGGCAGTATTATGAGCAGGGCGCCCATGTACTTTTGGTCGATACAGGTAACAGCTACCAGGGTTTGTGCGAGCTTATCCATGGGAAGACTAGGGGAGAAGACGGAGTTTACTTTACGTATACGGAGAGCAACCCCATCGCCTTCAATCCTTTTTATACTGACGATGGCGTCTTTGACATTGAAAAAAGGGAGAGCATCAAAACGTTGATACTGACTTTATGGAAAAGGGATGACGAGCCGCCCACGCGGTCCGAAGAGGTGGCACTTTCCAATGCGGTCAGCGGCTACATCGACCATATCAAACAGGAGGTAACCTTTGCGTCGTTTAACGGCTTCTACGATTATGTACGAAACGATTACCAGAGGGTACTGGAAGACAAAAAAGTAAGGGAGAAGGATTTTGACCTGGCCAATTTCCTGAATGTCCTGGAACCGTATTATAAGGGCGGGGAATATGACTACCTACTCAATTCCGACAAGCAGCTCGACCTGCTTTCCAAACGGTTTATTGTCTTTGAGATTGATGCCATAAAGGACCATAAGATCCTTTTCCCAATCGTTACCATCATCATTATGGAGGTATTCATCAACAAGATGCGAAGGCTAAAAGGAAAGCGCAAGCTTATTCTTATCGAAGAAGCATGGAAAGCGATAGCCAAGGAGGGGATGGCCGAGTACATCAAATACCTTTTCAAGACCGTGAGGAAGTTCTTCGGAGAAGCTATTGTGGTCACACAGGAGGTCGATGACATCATCCAGTCACCCATCGTGAAGGAAAGCATCATCAATAATTCCGATTGTAAGATACTGCTGGATCAGCGCAAGTACATGAACAAGTTTGACGACATACAGGCTATGCTGGGGCTTACCGATAAGGAAAAGGCGCAGGTGCTCTCAATCAACATGAACAATGACGCTTCAAGGCTTTACAAGGAAGTATGGATCGGGCTTGGCGGCACACATTCGGCAGTTTATGCCACAGAGGTAAGCCTTGAGGAATACCTAGCCTATACGACCGAGGAAAGCGAGAAAATGGAGGTTATGGAGCTCGCAGCGCAATTGGGCGGCAATGTGGAACTGGCCATCAGGCGCATTGCCGCAAAAAGGAGGGAAGGATAAATAATAAAACTAAAAATCAAAACCATGAAAAAAACAATTTATGCATTATGTGCTGCCCTGATATTGGCTGCAGCACCGGTAAGGGCGCAGTGGGTTGTGAGCGACCCGGGAAGTTATGCGCAGGGCATTATAAATACTGCCAACCAGATTATTGAGACCTCTGCTACGGCGAGCAACACCCTGGACAGCTTTAAGGAGGTCAAGAAGGTATACGACCAGGGCAAAGAATACTATGATGCCCTTAAGTCCGTAAACAACCTTCTCAGGGATGCCCGCAAGGTGCAACAGACCGTTTTGCTGGTTGGGGACATATCGGATATGTACGTGACCAATTTCGGGCATATGCTGAACGATCCCAACTTCAGCGCTCAGGAACTCAGCGCTATTGCCTTCGGCTATTCGAAACTGCTCAATGAAAGCACCGAACTGCTGAATGAGCTCAGCCAGATCATCAACGCCTCGACCCTGTCCCTGAATGATAAGGAACGTATGGATATTATTGAGAGGGTCTACAAAGAGGTCAGGGACTATTACAACCTGGTGCGCTATTATACCAATAAGAACATATCGGTGAGCTTTATCAGGGCTAAAAAGCGTAACGATACGCAGCGTGTCCTGGAACTCTATGGATCAGCAGGCCAAAAATACTGGTAAGGGCTATGCTATTGCAGATAGAATTCAGCAACCTGCACGAGATGTTGCGCGCGCTCTACGATGAGATGCTGCCGCTCTCGGCAGAAATGGCCGCAGTTGCCAAGGGCCTTGCCGGACTGGGTGCGTTATTTTATGTCGCCCTCAAGGTATGGCAGGCGCTAAGCCGTGCCGAGCCGATAGACCTGTTCCCGTTGCTAAGGCCATTCGCCTTAGGGCTTTGTATCATGTTTTTTCCTACCATGGTACTTGGGACGATCAATGCTGTACTCAGCCCGATAGTCATCGGTACTCACGGGATACTGGAAGGCCAAGTGCTTGACCTTAACGCATTGCAGGAGCAGAAAGACCTGCTGGAGCGGGAGGCTATGCTGCGTAACCCTGAGACAGCTTACCTTGTTTCGGATGAGGAGTTCGACCGCCAACTCGAGGAGCTGGGCTGGTCACCGTCCGACCTTGCGACCATGTCGGGGATGTATATGGAAAGGGGGATGTTCCAGCTCAAGCAGGACATCCGTAATGCATTCAGGGAGCTATTGGAAATCCTTTTCCAGGCAGCAGCCCTGGTGATTGACACCATCCGTACCTTTTTCCTTATTGTGCTGTCGATACTGGGGCCTATTGCCTTTGCGCTCTCGGTCTGGGACGGTTTCCAGTCCACGCTCTCGCAGTGGTTCACGCGCTATATAAGCGTGTATTTATGGCTGCCGGTCTCTGACCTGTTCAGCTCGATGCTGGCCAAGATACAATCCCTCATACTGCAGCGTGATATCGAACAGCTATCCGACCCGACATTCATTCCTGACACTTCCAATGCAGTGTATATCATCTTTATGATCATTGGCATCATCGGCTACTTTACGATACCGACAGTGACTGGCTGGATCATACAGGCCGGTGGGGCAGGGAACTATACCCGAAACGTCAACCAGGCTACCCAGAAAGCAGGCAGCATCGCGGGAGCTACGACAGGCGCGGCCACCGGTAACATCAGCGGAAGGCTTATGAATCAATAACTTTTAAAAACGGGATTATGGAATTTAAAACATTAAGGAATATTGAGAACAGTTTTCGCCAGATCAGGCTCTATGCAATCATTTTTGCTGTCGTCTGCCTGGGGGCATCAGGGTATGCGGTCTGGGAATCCTACCGCTTTGCCAGGGAGCAGCGCAGCAAGGTGTATGTACTGGACCAGGGAAAATCACTGATGCTGGCGCTCTCGCAGGATGCGGCTATTAACCGTCCCGTGGAGGCAAGGGAACATGTAAGGCGGTTTCACGAGCTGTTCTTTACACTCGCACCGGACAGGGCAGCGATTGAGAGCAACATGAAAAGGGCGTTCAGCCTTGCCGATAAAAGCGCTTTCGATTACTACAAGGACCTTTCGGAAAAGGGGTACTATAACCGCATCATATCCGGCAATGTGCAGCAGCGCCTTGAAGTGGACAGCGTGCAGTGCAATTTTGAGGCGTATCCTTACGCGGTACGCACCTATGCCAGGCAATTCATCATCCGTGCCAGCAATGTGACACGCCGCAGCCTGGTCACCTCCTGCCTGCTGGTGAACTCTGTCCGTTCGGATGACAACCCGCAGGGGTTTACCATGGAGCAATTCCGTGTGGTGGATAACAGGGATGTAGAAGTTGTCGAACGCCAATAGGGCAGCCATGGAAAGGTTTCATATACCAATGGCGGCATGGCAGGACAGGCTGGACTTGCGCTGGAAACAGCTGCCGGCTCAGAAGAAACGCCGTATAGTGCTGTACAGTTTCGCAGGATATGTGGTGATCACTATTGCCATTGTCCTGCAGGTCATCTACGAGGTAGGTACCCCTAAGGGCAACGTCGATATCGAGCATATAATTAACCCGGTAGCAAAGCAGGATGCTTCAGCCGGGGAGGGAGGACATAATCAGGAATTTAAAACACAAGACAATGAAAGAGAATAAAAAAGAGAAAGTGAGCTTTCTGGTTAGCGAGGGCCCTGTGTCCCCGGACACAGAAAGCAAGGGTTTCAATAGGGAACGTCTTAAAAAGCCTATAATTTTCGCCGTAATGGGAGTCATTTTCATAGCGTGCCTGTACCTCATTTTTGGCGGGGAAGAAGGACTTACGGCTAAGGATGCCATCACCAATGGCATTAATGATGTCGTGCCAGAGGCTTCGGGTGATGGCATGCCGAAGGACAAAGGAACGGCGTATGAGCAGGAGATGCGCAGGGAAAAAGACCTGCAGAAACGCGAAGCCTTGATGACACTGTCCGATTATTGGCACCCCGATAGCCTGGATGTCGGTCATGAAGCTCCAAGAGGGGAACAGCTGGGGGAGGAAGAACTATCTCCAAAATCAGGAGGCGATAGAAATCCTGCCCTTGGCAGCTACCGAAGCATGCAGCAATCCCTCGGTACTTTTTACCAGCAGGATCCCGCCCAGGAAGCACTGCGCAAGGAAAACGAAAAGCTTAAGGAGCAGTTGCAGCAGCAAACCCCTCAAGGTAAGAGCCTTGACCGCCTGCAGTTGATGGAGAAATCCTACCAGATGGCAGCCAAGTATTTTCCCGGTACTGCAAAGGCTGATGAAACCGCCAAAAACACGGCTGAAAAGCCGGCCGAGGAGCCCCCTTTTCTCGAAGTGCTTCCGGATGAGAAAGCCATCGTATCAAAACTCAGCCAGAAGGTTGCGAATTCGGTAGCCCTAAAGCGATATGCACAAGGCTATTACAGAAGCTTTGCTGTGGCTGAGCAATCGCAGGAGGAGCTTCAGCCTGCCAATAGCATCAGGGCATGCATCCATCAAAATAACAAGGTAACCGGTGAGGGCAGCGTGCAGATCCGCCTCCTTCAGGCTGCCAGGCTTGGAGGCACTATCCTTCCAAAAGGGTATATAGTGACGGCAACTGCCAAGTTCCAGACCAGCCGCCTTCAGCTACAGGTAGTGTCTGTAGAGGTGGACGGACGGATATTTCCGGTCAACCTGTCGGTGTATGACGTTGATGGACAGAAAGGGCTAAACCTGCCTTATTCTGCGGAAGTGACCGCCGTCAACGGTACCCTGGCCAATATGGGTAACTCGGCAGGTGGTGGTATTACCATCAACCGCTCCGCGGGCCAGCAGCTGACCTCTGATGCCGCCCGCGGGCTGATCCAAGGTGTTTCAGGCTACTTTTCCAAAAAGGTAAAGCCGCAGAAAGCAACACTACGTGCAGGTTACCAGCTGTTCCTGGTATCAAAAGAAAAATAAACTAAAAACATTTACTTATGAAATTACAACTGATAAAATTAAGTCTGGCAGCCCTGTTATTAAGTATGGCTTCCATAAGCAATGCGCAAGTACAGCCCAAAGAGGCCATAGCGTTGGGTCAAATCGAGCCTTATGAAATTGAAGTAGCCTATAATAAAACCTCCCATATCATTTTTCCTGTGGGGATCCGTTATGTGGACCTTGGCAGTGATAATATCGTGGCAGGCAAAGCGCAGGATGCCGATAATGTCCTGCGCGTAAAGGCATCGGTACAAGGCTTTGAACAGGAAACCAATTTTTCGGTCATTACCGAGGACGGACAGTTTTACAGCTTTAACGTCTGCTATTGCGAAGCGCCGCAGGTCTTGGGTCATAATCTGGTAAAAGGCTTCAGGCAGGCCGATCGCTTGAGGAGCGCGGATATCCGTTTTGAGGAGCTTGGCACAACCCCGGCATCATTGGCGGGGCTTGTTATGGAGGCGCTGTATGAAAGGGATAGAAAACCCCTAAAGCATATCCGATCGGAAAGCTATGGAATCGAATTCAGCCTTAAAGGACTATATATCCACAACGGCAAATATTATTTCCATACTGAGTTGGAGAATACGACATATGTCCCATTTGCGCCAGATTACATAAAGTTCAGGATTATCGACAGGAAGGTGGCAAAACGCACGGTGATACAGGAACGTACGGTGGACCCCTTACAAAGCTATAGGCCGCTGCTGCCTGTACAGGGAAACAGCAAGGAAAAAAACATTTTCCTGCTTGATGTCTTTACCCTTACCAAAGGGCAGATGCTGGAGATCGAAGTGATTGAAAGAAACGGCGGTAGGGGACAGGTACTGAAGATAAAGAACTCCGACCTTGTAAAGGCACAGCCGCTGGATAAGCTGCGTGTCAAATTATAAGCAGGGTAGTAGGGAAATGCGTTGCACATTAGCATAAACCTCGCTATATTTGTGTGAAATATTAGAAAATCTTAAAGTGTTTTTGCTTTAAGTCTCGTCACTGAAAACTGGTAATTTTTAAAGACTTCGAGACTAAGTGGAGACGCTCATGCTACGGCGTGGGCGCTCGCTTATGCGAAGTCTAGGTATACCAGTACCTCAGTGTCCGTAAGTGTAGTTGTCTGCGCCTATTTTTTTGGCAAAGAAAAACGCCGGACCAGCCAAAGCAGCTGCAACACTTACCATAAAACTGTGATTCACCAAGAATTAGATGCTATGGTACACCAGGCTGCAAAACTTCACATGAAACTTTCGGAAAGCAAATTTCCTTTCAGCAAAAGGATGCTGAATTTTTTTGATAAGGCCGGAATCTCAACAATAGGTGATTTGGCTGCCATACCATTATCTGAATTTACCTGTTTCAGGGGCTTCAAAATAAAATGTGAAGAAGAACTGACAGCATTTATTGAATTTGAACAAATCCAAAATTATTTTAGTAAATGATATTTCGTGCTACTATCATCATTTGATGTATCAATAGATAACCAACTACAGACTAAATTACTGAAATAAAAGGAGTTTTATTTTATAACTTCAATACTGGATTTAAGAATCATTTAATCATGCATAATTATCGAAAGCTCAAAATGAATATTAAAAAAAAATATAATTGATATGTGACGGCTTATAATATTAAGAATTATCTTAGTGGCGAGTAGTAACAATATATGAGGCCATTTTCACTCATCTGATTGCTTTTTTAATTTTTTATATTCAATGGCACATTCCTTACATGACGATACAGATTTAACTAAATCACTTGAACTGGGCAGGAGAAGTTTAAGTATTGTTCCTGAAATAAAGAACTGGTGTTCTCATATAAAGATAGTACCGGAGTACGGTGGCCTTATGGGCCAAATGGGCTTACCTACAATGAATCATGTTTCTTGCCCCCAAGCAAATGGTGGTAGTGCAATGAATTTAGAATGGGTCGCATATGATTTTATAATTAATAATTGTCAGGATTGTCAATTTCATTCTGAAGTATTTCCGAAAAATTTTGGGAGACGAACCTTGGAAAGCTACAAGCAACGTATAGATAAATTAAATGAGGATAACGAAGCAGAAAAAAAGATAATTGATGAAGTAAGGACGAAAATCAAAGGGAAGATTTTAGACCGGTCTAAATTCTCGAAGACAACTGAAATTTCAATTTTAAAGTTGGTCGATAAATTAAGTGAGGAAAAGAATCAATTACAAATTGCTCAAAATATCAAAGAATCAAGTAAATTAAAACCATCATTTTTTAATTCACTTTCATTGGATTATTTGGTACTTTTTTTGGATGAGAAAGATATTTCATCTGATATCGCTGAAGCAATTGTAAACGTGTTACTTGCCGATTCTTCCAAAATATCCGATTTTACTAAAAGTCGAGTTTTAGACTCGTTTGCTAAAGGTCAAAACATAAATATAATTGTCAGATTAGCGCAATATTTAAATCTTCCCCCAAGTGAAGAATTAGTATTTGCTACATTATTGATAAATCACTATTTTGATGAAGATATCACAAGCCATGATGATCCCTTCGAGAATTTTTCCCCATTCGTAATTAAATATTTTCAGGAGTATAGCTCCCGCCAACAGCAAAGCTTTAAAACCATCATTTCAAATTCGTTAAAAGATGGCGATTCTGGTGTCAGGAAAAATACGTGCTTAATTCTATACCAGTTACATATTCTTGACAGAGCTATAGCAGTTCCATTTTTGAATAATATGATTCTTGCATACAATATAGTCGAAGACAGTCGCGGTGGATCAGATTGGACGGTTAGTAGAACTCTCCTAAAGTTTTGTTATACAGATATAGATTTAGTTTTAAATTCTATATCAGAGAAATTCAATAATTTATCTATGGGTGGAAAAGTCCAAATATTGAAATTCTATGACGACTTTTTGGAAACTGACGATCTTCGGGAATCATTCCCGGTTCAGAGCAGCGTAGTGATTGATAAAATTATTGGCTTTGCGGCCAGTAACGAAGTAAAAGATGGTTTTGAAAACCCTTTCTCGGTTTTACGCGACCTTACCAGAAAATATCCACTAAAGTTTAGTGGCAAATTTGAGGTTTTCCTTGGGCTTCTGATTACTGTGCTCAAAGAAAAAAATACATTTAATTGGAACAAAGATAATCTGGAATCGAAAACGACAACTTTTAATCCATTAATTGGCCTCGATTTTTACGAAATTATGAACCTGGAAACTAAAATTTCCAGAAAACTGAATGATGTAAAAGATATTTTGGTCAATCTAGTTCGGGAAAATGAAACAGCAAATTTCATAGAGATTATAAAAATCGTTCGAAATTTGGATTCAAAAAAAGCTGAAGACGTAGATATTAAAATTTATTTAATCTCCATAGTACGTTCGTCTATAAAATCCAATATCAGTTTGGTACAAATTCTACCGGATATTTACAATTGGTTGATGGATATGGATGCATTAGCAGTGCGTATGGAAGCTCTTAAGCTATTAGCGATAATACTTGAAAATCATTTTGTAATTGTACCGCAAACAATCATCGATTTGTTGTTACTATTGATAAAAGATAGTGATGTAGTTGTGAAGAAGTTTGCCATTGATGCCTATAAGCAGGTGTTAATTAAAAAGCCATCAACAGTTGCCGAAGAAACAATTGACTATTTACTTGATCAATATAGTAGCGTCTACGTAGGTGTTAATCATGCTATGTCCGGTCTAACATACTCCTTGTTGAATATTCTTCCCATTGAAAATCAGGGAAAATTGTATGGGAAAGTCGTTATGATGCTAAGTATTCATTGTGCACAAAAAGAAAAAGATCATGATTTTTGTCAAAAACTTTTGAATCAGGCTATATTTTTAAATAGAAAAGTTAACAGCGAAAACTTTATTCCCTATGAAAAAAACATCGTCACACATTACCTTCTTCCCGATTGTAATGACAGGGATTTTTATAAAGCTCAGAATGCGATTAACCTATTAGGCGACTTGCGTCGAAATAATAGTGATTTAAATGATTTATGGCTCGCAAAAGTTTTGGATTTCATTTATAAATATCCACCGCATCGCCTTGAAATGGGAATATCAAATTCTTTTCGTAAAGGCTTTTACAGTGAAATGTATAATTTAACTCGTGCGGATATTGTTAAGGAGTCTGAATCAATGACAGAATATTTGAAAAACCATATAGATAATATAGATTTATATGATTATGACATAATTAAAATTTTGAATGTTTTTGGCTATTACAGTCTACATAGTGAGATCATAAATCTCTGTAATTATATTATTGAAAATGCTCAAAATGTGCCTGCAAAAAAGTATTTTTTCAGTATTATCAACGACCACAAGTTCTTGTCAGAATTCGCATTGGCGGGAAGAGATAAAGTTTTAAAAGAATTTTACTTAAAATCTAAAAATGATGGGCACATTATTTGAGACGAATATCATGGGTATTCAGAAACTATTACGTCAGAAAATAGCTAAAACATTTTCCGATTTTAATATCACATCTATTGCAGAAATCCAAAAGGAAAGAAATGAAATAGACAGATTACAACTTGAACTAATAGCTTCGGTGGCAGGTAGCAAAGAAGAAGCAATTTTTAAAAATGAAAAATTGCTTATTGATTCAATTTTCCTTTTATGCGAGTGGGGTCAAATAGTATTAAAGGGTGCTGCGGGTGCTGAAGAAAAAAGAACTGCTGCTAAGCTAACAGTAAACCTTTTCGAATTTGATGTGTTTTCACATTTGGAATTATTTAATAATACAGTAAAAGACCTCCAAACGTTATTTAATAACATAGACCATACATGTCTTAATGATTTAAGACTCATAATAGATAAATTTCTTGAATTACAGCATCCTTCAATAGCATATTTGCATTCGAATAGTTATATCCCAAGAAACTACCGTGAAGACAATGATCAAATTGAGATATTGCCTGAAACGATTGTAGCGTCTTTGGAATTTTATTTACATGATACACCATGGGCCAATCCACAGATTTTAAAAGCAAGAGAGGTTTATGTAATTAAAGGGTTTTTGAGATTTAACAGATTTCCTAAAGACTTTAAAACACTAAAAATCTTGACTGCAACTACGTCGTCTGAAATATTTGAATTAAATATTGATGATATATTACTTGATGAAAGATTGGATTATGATGTAGGGGGTACCCTTTTATTCAAATACGGACAGAGCAATTTCGAAGACAATTTGTCTATTAAACTAGTCCCTTATCTCCTGGGGTCGGAGAAGAAAGAACTACAGCCAGTAATAATTGGCTACGACGAACTGAACGCGAAGATTTTAGACCAAAATAATAATCTGTTCCAAACTGGTTTTGGAGCTATTGATAAAAAAGTCTTTGAGATTTATAGTAATCCACTTTTAGCACACATGGATTCGCAGGATAGAGATGACTTCATAAGATTACTTAATGGTATTACAAATTTTCAGGGATATTGTCTTCAAAGCGGTTTATACAAAAAAACATCATCATTGAAAGAAGATCAGTTTAGGGATAATCTCATTCAGCACCTAATGGCCAATCCTCTAATTGGAGGCGCGATTACTAAGGAGTCGCACGTTGCTGGCGGACGTGTTGAAATTGCCTATAAGGGACACATTGCAGAACTAAAGGTGGAAACATTGATTTCAGATCGTTCAGCTTTAGTCAAAAAATATTCATCTCAGGCAGTAGCATATGCTTCAGGAAATGGAAAGTCAGTCTCGATAGTTTGTATTTTAGATTTAACTGAAAAAGTAATGCCGCCGGGTCCTGCAGCGAGTAATGTGATATTGCGGTCTGCGGCAATACACGGTTTTGATGACGCGCAGCCTGCAGGGCATGCACAGGTTTTCGTATTTATTGACGGAAATACCAAAAATCCAAGTGAATACAGTAAATAATTTTCTTGTTTTCGGCTAAGAAGTACTGTTTTTCCTTACTATTTAAATAACAATAATGCTACCATGTGTAATTGTTGCCACTGAAGTTAGGAAGCAGCTGTAATGATACTAAATATTAAGGATAAGTCCATTGCAAAATCCGGTGTACAACAGCGGCAATTAAACAGCACCCGCAAGGCAAGTGCAGCAGGGATTTCCCCGATGCTGTTGCCTTGCGGGCGCACCGCTTCAAAATGCAAAAAGGCGTTTCCAACTGTAGGGAGGAATTGCCTTTTTGCGCCGGAAATCCAAAACAATCAGCCAACCGCTAACGGTTGGCTGCGAAAATCCCCCAGATTAAGGAATACCCCCCTGTGTGTGGTCAGCCCCTGCCTGAGCAACTGCCACAAAAGGCTGCAGCCGAGCTGCGCCAATACGGAATTGATGTACAAATCCTGCTTCTCAAGGCTCTCGGCAAGCGAGCAGCTTGGCGTATCGGCGTCATCATCCTGCAAAAGCAATTCCATAAATTCCTCGGTAACGCGAGGCAGGCTTGCTACAGGCAGGAATTTTTCCGATGCGGGCTGCTTTATTTCAGCAATGGTAGAAAGGATAACCTGCCCTGTGTCCCTGCTGTTACCGAAATCCATCCAGTAGCGTGGCGTATCGGCATGCCTTGTGCCTGTGTCCAGTTGGCTAAGGGCTTCCGCAATCCCGAAGCGGGCGGCGGCGGTATCGACGCAGGAAATATATATAGCAGCCCTTTCTGTGGCAGCCTCGGGCGTAAAGGGTTTCTCTACTGCCTGCCATCCCGTACCGAAAAAGCGGTTGGTGCGGGCAATCAGTGCGGCAGCTTTGGATAAGCCGACCTCGGATTCGGCAAACAATTGCCTGCCACGGTTGGCATCCGTTACCGCATCATCATCCCATAGTGTTACATCAAAGCCTGCATGCCCCAACTGCTGCAGGCTGTGGGACATGCGTGCCAGTCCTGTCAGCACCTGCGAGCCTGTACCGCCTGCACCTATGAGGCAAACCGCAATGGGGTTGGTCGGGTTGAGCAGTTCGGGGGCAATAAAGTGCGCTTTTGGTTTTGCTGTTTCCATCATAAGAGGTCTTTAAGGGTTAAAGTGGTTTTGATAAGGGCATCGCAGGGGAAGGGCTTTCCGCTGTCCATCAGTCCGTTACACAGGCTGACAAGGTTCTGCGCTACGGGGTTGTGGTTGTCGATATGGTGGGAGAAATAGCTGCCGAAGAAATACCCCTGCCATGCGGCAATAAATTCCTCTAAGGTGGCAGCCGCCCTGATGTGTACATTGACTGTCCCCATACAGACATTACCTTTTTGGTAGAGGTTAAAGAATGGGGCATGGTATAGGGGGGTGGCGGCTTTGGGTTTTGTTTTTCCCCTTACGGCAAAGATTTGGAGTTCCTTTTTGGAGGCTTTCCAAACCAGTGCAGGCAGGGCTATAGTGCCACTTGCTATTTTCAGGCTCTCCACAAAGTGCAATTGCTGCTGTTGCGCCTTGGTATACCAAACCACGCAGCCGTTTGCCGATGGGTCGATATGCAGCACATTGGCAGGCAGCAGCCCGCAAGGCCTGAGGAATGCCTTAGATGACTGTTCACGGGTATCGAGTGCCTTGGCGAGGCTTTGGGCTTCCCGTACCGATAAGGGATGCGGGTTTACGGGGCAGCCGCTTCCATCCATATCATAGTATTCGATGTAGGGGCTTGCACTGCCCTTTGCGGTAAAGACCACAAGGGCTGCTTTGGGCTGGTACAATTGGAGGGTATCAGGAGTCATAATCAATGTTGTTTAAGAGGTAGCAGAGTTCATTTATCAAGGGAAAAAGGCGGCACTCATAGTCAAGGGTATCGGGGTGCTGCGGCTGCCCGTCAAAGCAGCGTTTCAGGACAGGCTCCTGTATCGAGGAGCATTCGCCAAATTCGCTGTTGATTGCCTGTTCAAGGTTATTGTACAGCCATCCCTCGGTGGAAGCCACAAAGCCGATGTATTTTTCCATTGTGATGCAGTCGTTATCGTCATAACCCTCTTCGGGGTCGGGTAGGCAGGTACCGTCGGCATGCAAATACATATTCCCGTTTGGGTACTCCTGCGAGAGGGCATAGAACTTTTTGGCAAGGCGGTGGCAGTCGCTGTCGAACCTGTCCTTAGGGCGGTAGTGTTCAACCCACTGCCCAAAATGCTCACGGTGCAGGGTATTCCAAAGCCTGCGCATCATGGTTTCCCCGATGTACTGCGCAGCCCTTATCTCGCTCAGGTAGCTGTAGTAATCCTGCGCATCCCATCCGTCAGGGTCGTCAGTTACCCAGTCGGAAAGCATATCGTAGTTCCAAAAGAGGTAGCTGCCCTCTTCCGTGTAAAAGGGAACGCCTGCACTATAGCAGAGGTAATGGAAAATGCAGAGCAGCAGCCGTGCCGCTTTCCTGCGCTTGCGCAGGCGCATTAGCCTGTGCAGGGGCAGTACCGGGATATAGAACAGCGTGTTTTGGGTATTGAAACGCTCTGCTGCCTGCAATACAATCGTACCGTTATTTTCTTCCAACATAATTGCAATATGCTGCGGGTGTTTTTCACGAAGCAGACGTGCCGCCTCATACAGGGCAACCTCCCTGCCGTAGGGATAGGCAAGATGTGAGGTAGCTACAGGGGAAATGCCATAGTGGCTGCACAGCAGGGAAAAGCTGCGGTAAAAACCCTCCTTTTCGGTGGTGGTGCCCGTTACAGCCTGCCCCGTGTAGTGGGGCAGGAAGCGGGTTTTCAGAAAACCATAGGCAGCAGCCCCTGCGGGGCAGATTGCAGGCGGTCGGCAAGCACCTCGGCGGTGTCCTTCCTGCGCTGCATGCTCAGCAGGCATTGCCCTGCGTTTTTGTGCAGCAGCTTTTGCCTTTTGTTTTGGGGCAGCCGCAGTTGCCCCGTTATCAGGTGTTGCATAGTCCATACGTTTAGAATTCGTTTTATCCTTTTGTCCCCATTGTGGTCTCAAATCGGTATTCCACCGTGTCGTTCTTTATTTCAGGACCGATGGTCTTGGCGGTGGTCAGGGTGGGGTAGGAGTTCGCATAGAAATTCATCACGGCATCCACGCTCCACCTTGGGTCAGGGTCGGAAAGGGCAATGTCATTGCCCTTCTCCTTCATCAGGAATACCCTTGGCATCAGTGTCGTCTGTAGCATCATCATCGGTATTAGGTTCAACATCATTTTGATCGTGGGCAGGCTGTTCAGCACCAAATAAATCGGGGCTGAATTTGGCGGACAGGCTTGCCCTGCGCTGCCTTACTTCCTCTGCTTTATCGGGGAATTCGGAGGGCTGCGGGACTTTCATCCATGCCTCCCTGAATTTGCCCTCCTTTTCAAGGGCATCAACTTTTGCCATAATGCCGCCGTATTTCATCGCTGCAACCTCCTCGGGGCTTGCAGGCTTGTCAGGGGCAGCCGTCTTTTCGGTTTTCGTTTTCTCCATAGCGGCGTTTTTCTTAGCTGCTTCCTGCCCTTTAAGGAATTGCTCCATATTTACGAGCAGGGCAGAGGACTGCGCCACAGGGGCGGCAACGGCATCAAAGAATCCCTCGCAGAGTTCCTTTGCGCTGCCTTTGAGGATAAGCGGCGGTATATGGGCTTTGGCGGTGTCGCCGCAGCCCTCATTTTGCAGCAGTACCGAAACGGTAAGCTGTTCGCCATCCCTGCGTATCGTGATGTTCAGGCAGCCCTCAAAGGGTATGGCGGCGGTATGGGCAAAAAAATTGGTAACTGGCATAGCTGTTATTTTAAGTTGCTGCGTTGTCTTGCGGGGTTGCTTTCTATAACACGCCTTATCAGGTTTAGGGCGGTTCTCGTGTCCCGGTCATCGGCTGCGCTCATCTCCACGTGGTCAAGCCTGTCGAAATACGGCAATACTTTGGTAAGGGTGGTTATTGCCTTGCGCTCGGTCTGTTGTGCTAATCGGCTCATAATTATTTAGTTTATGCAGCCCCGCAAAGCGGGGCTGCGGTTGTACATCAGTTCATCAATAGGGTGGCTGCCCCGTGTCGTGCGAAATCCCCGCAGAGGTCGAAGGCTTTCTGCCCACGTAGCTGCGCTGTGCCACCGAGGCAGATGGATTTCAGCTTGTCCTCGCCTGTCTTGAAATTGCGCACGTTTTGGTAGTAGCCTGTTACGGCATTGTACGCCCCGAAGAGCGTGCCTTTGGTGGTTTCCAAGCCCTGCGCCTCATCTGCCATAGCGTACCCGAATGCCGCATCGCAGGCATTTTTATATACGCTTGAAAGCTCGTCCTGCGCCCCCTTTTTCAAAAGGTCGAGGGTTTCCCTGTTGGGACATAACGCCAATTGTATCAATTTTTTAACGGCTTTATCCTCAATCTGTACTTTAGACCAGTTATTAAAGATACCCTCGAGTTGAAGGGACAGGGTATCGGCTACGCCCATGACCTTGTGCGCCTGCTCGAGGCGTCCTTTTGCCCCTGCGGTGTGGCGTATGCGCACCACGCCCATGGCGGTGCGCAATGCGGCGTTGAGGGTATTTTGGCAGACAATGCGCACGGGGGTAAAAGCTGCGGTAATTGAGCCGCTCCCGTCGTGGGAGGTGGTCAGGAAAATGTACTTTTCGGTTACATCGTCGCTGCTTCCCACTCGGATATAGCCTGGCAGCTTGGCGGTGATGAAAATGCGCTCCCCATTGCCGAGTGCGCCTGCGGTCTCGTACCCTATGCCGTCCCCGCCACCCACGATGGCATCGAAAAAAGCAAAGGCATCGGCATTCTGCACGATTTGGTAGTCCTTGCCCACCACGCCGAACACGGTTTTGGTATCGGTGCGCATCGTGGCGAATTGGTCGGGTACGGGAAAGCTTTCCAGTAACCCTGTGCTACGTGCAAAAATCGGGGCTTTTACGACTTCGTAATCCAAGCCCGCAAAGGCTATCGCCTGCGCACTTATCGGGTAGTCCTGCACGGTTTTTCCTAATCCGTGCCATGCGGGCTGCTTCACGCTGAAGAAAGCGTGCTGCCCTTTCTGCTCGTTGTAATTTATATTATGTGCCATAGTGCTATGAATTAAAGTTAAACTCGATGCGTTCTGTTCAGAATGGGAGGTCGTCATCAGCGGCGGCGGCATTGGGCAGCACTTCGGCTTCATAGACCTGTGTATCTTCGGTCTTGGCTGTCGTTGCCGCTTTGGTCGCCTGTTGGGGTTGCGTTTGCTGCTTTGCGCCTTCCTGCGGCTTGCCGCTATTGCCCCCGTGCAGGGTTATGGCAGCGGTATGGAAGTTCAGCCCTGCTTTTGGGTTGCCCTCGCTGTCAAGGTAGGCACGGCTGCTTAACCTTCCTGTAAGTTCGACGATGCTCCCCTTGGTCAGGTACTGCGCAATGCCTGTGGCAAGCCAGTAGGAGCAGTCGAAAAATTCGGTATGGGTCACTTTTTCCCCATTTTTGGGCTTGTAGCTGTCATTCACCGCAATGGAGAAATTCACTACTTTTTTGTCTTCTGACAGGCTGCGCACCTCGGCATCCCTTGTCACTCTTCCGATAATGTTCATAATCTTAAATTTTAAATGATACAATCTGTTTGTATCTCCTTCCAGTGTTTCCATCTGTGACAGTCCTGCTACGCTTGCGCTCCGCAAAACTTTTTCCAAAAGAAAAACCGGAAAAAAGAAAGCAGGTAAAAAATGCGGGTAAAGCGGCAAGCAAAAGGAAACGGAATAAGTCCCGTAAGGGTGGGGGGCGCGAGCCAACCATTATGCCGTAGTCTTTTGCATTGCCGGGAACTTTGCCCGCAATACATTAGCTGCCTTTTTATCGGTTTGCTATGGAAAAGTTAATTTTCCCATCAGTTTACCAAATGGCTGTATAGCAATGCGTGCCGCTATGGATCTCGGATATAAAAATGTTTCCAGATGCTTTTCGCGCTATAAGTGGCTTTCTTTTAAAGGGAAGCGTCAGGGACATGCCCAACAGGAATGAGGCCTTACGTTATCAGTAATAATATCGAAGACGAAATATCCCCATTTAGCAGAAGACGCTGCAACCGGATACTATCGGCAAAGGCCTGCTCAAAGCCCGCAGCTATAGGAGCCTGATAGCGATATATAACTGAGCCTGCATAACAGTAATAGATGCAAATATTTGAAGAGTGGTTTATAAGCTTATCCGTAAAATCACGATTGGCCTCAATTGCGCTGATTCAAGGGTGTCTTACTTTGCAGATACCTTTATAGCTATACTAATTAAAAACACATTATGAAAAAAATACGCTTATAACTTACAGCAACAATTGAAGCACTTTGCAACACACTGAAATAAACCTGTATTTTCACAGCATTCTTATGGCAATAAAGAGCATACATGAATTTAAAGTTTGTTTCTGCTGATAATATCACGATATGCGGGGAAAGAATTAACCGCTGAATGCATGATCAGCCTAGAGATTTTCCTAAGATTTTAATCGGAGTAATTAAAACTCCATTATACTCCAATATAACAACCTCAATGATTATATATTCATTGAGGTTGTTGCAAAAATGTGGCACTATCTGAATTTCGTATCAGGTGCCACAAATTTAGATTGGCAGGTAAGGATTCACAGTAAAGCGGGAGATGCAAACTGACGGTTTACTTAGATTGTGGCATTTTCACGGCATTAATGCTTATAGAAATTTAAAAAAATACAGCAATCACGAGGGTTTCGCATATAAACCCGAATCCGTTATCGCCCACACATCATTAAAACCTCAGTAATTACCGGGGTTTTGTTGTTAGAGTGTGAGGGAGGATCTAACTTTAAGTATTATTATAATTAAACAAAGGTCACTTTATTATATTGTCTATATAAAATAGAGTACTTTCAAAAAATTAAAATTGTTGCTTTTCACCTTTCCAATTGGTAGTAAGCAAAAATTTTTCCCATGTAAGAGCGCCAGGATTTATTTGCCTGCTCCATTGTAAATCGCGGCCTTCACTGAAATATCCATATTCAACAGCGTACTGGGACATCCCTATAATCTCCTGGACTAAGGTTTCGTTAGCGCTAAATTCCGGGAAATGGGCGAGAAATTCTTCCTGAGTAAATGCAGAACTGTAAACGGCCTTTTTACCTGTGACTTTTATGAAGGCATCGACCATTTCCTGGGGTGATATAATATCTCCAATTACGGGCACAGACTTTCCGGAATAGTGGTCCGGGTTTGAAAAAATCTCTAACACCGCCGGTCCGGTGGCAGTAAGGGGATCTACAAATGGCGCGCTGAAGTCTTTAGGTAAATAAATTGGAAATACAAGCACGTCATCCTTTACAATTGGAGTATAAAATTCTATCAGGTTAGTATAAAAGAAGGACATGTAAATGAACGAACTTGTAATGGGAAGCGTGCGTATGTAGTCTTCAATCCTGGCCTTGTCGGTAAAATGGGGAGCAAATTTCTTCCCTTCCGTAATCTTATCGACATTTTCTAAACTGCTAAAGATAAGGTGCTGCACTCCCGCCTCGACAGCAGCATCTGCCAGCTCTTTTCCTAATTCGAACTCATGGGTTTGCGGTGGGGCAATGTTGGGTGTCATCATAAACACACCATAAGAACCACGAAACGCTTCCACAAAATCTTTTTTATATCCGGCAACAAGGGGTATACTCACAAGCTCGGCACCCTTTTCAGCCAAATGAACTGCTTCGGCGGAATCAAAGCGCCGCGTAATACCGCGTACCCTATAGCGCCCGGTTTCCAGCAGGGTTTTCGCAACACTGCGGCCCTGCTTGCCCAAAATGCCAACAATTGTTATGAGCGGTTTATTTATTTCTTCCTTCGCTTCTTGAACTTTTGAATCTGAGACCATGCTTTATGTTTTTAAATAAATTTGAACTATAAAAATTATAGTAGCAAAACTATTTATAGTTTAATATATTTGCAATAACTATCCATTTGGATAGCCCGATAAAACTAAATGAGATGCGTATAGAATGTGAAAGTGATATTGTAAAGGTTGGTAATAAACTATTTCCATGTACGGTAAGTCTGGCAATGGACTTGATTGGAGGGAAGTGGAAAGCAGTAATATTATACCACCTGAAAAATGGGGACAAACGGTATAGCGAACTGAAAAAAGAAATGCCTGCCGTGACCGAAATGACCCTTAGCCTTCAATTAAAGCAGCTTGAAAAAGATGGCCTTATACTGCGTACGGTGCATGGTACAAAGCCGCCTATTAAGGTCGTATATAACCTGACGGATTTCGGCAAATCCTGCATTCCTTTACTCAATGCAATTACGGAGTGGGGCAATCAGGTTGCTCTGCAAAAAGGCGAATTCATTATTGCTAAACCGGTTATTACAAAGACTTAAGAATTTTACTGACATGGCTTTCATCGGTCAGTCCAAATTCTGTTGCAATCTCTTTAAGGCTGTAGCGTCCAGTGGCTATCCGTTGCTCAACAATGCTTTGCGATAGTCCCTTACTGTAATTCTGGCCTTCCTCTAAAAATAGAGGCCCATGTAATAGTGTGAGATATTAAAATGAGCAGCCATTACTGTTGCTTTTAACCTTGTGGGCGAATAAATATATTTGTGTACATAGCAAAATACAGGCTGCATGTCTTTATTTCTTTCCCCGGTATTTTTTAATTCAGGCATATTGCGCTGCATACTTGAGGCTATAAAGAACGCCTGAAGCCACAGTAATTCTTCATGGTGAAAATTTCATCCTTTAAGGACACGATGACATCCACTTATTTTATCTATCGTAGAAATGTATTCAGCTTCTTACTATTTTTAGAACTTTAATAAAGTTTGACTGTGATTTGCAATTTAATCCTCAACTTTAGATACTATCGTATTTCTTCGTGGGGGCTAAGAAGTGCGATAGTGCTCAGCAGCCCTAAAGGGGTGCTGTTTTTTGATTATATTTTATTTATAATCTGCAGCTGCTTTTTATATTCTTATTTGGATATACAGTTGTATTGCTGTGATAGTCAAAAAGGGAGTTACATGAATTTTTGGTCCAGCACTAATGGGAGCTCCACTGTAAATTCCGAGCCATCTTCTTTACCTATCGCTGTTATAACTCCATTATGCCTTTCCACTATTTTTCTGCATAGTGCAAGCCCAAGCCCGGTCCCCTCATATTTATCTTTTGAATGCAGCCTCTCGAAAGCATTAAATATTTTCTCTGCATATTTGGGTTCGATCCCGATTCCGTTATCCTCTATAGTTATACATAAGGTCTCCCTATTATCTTTTATCACAATAGATGAAGATATGGTTACCCTTGGCGGTACTTCAGCTTTGGAAAATTTCAGGGCATTATTGACCAGGTTATAAAAAAGGCGCTGCAAAAGGATAGCGGATCCTTCGATTGTAGGTAGTGGGTCTTCTATAAATATGGCTTTTTTTTCATCTATAAGCAATTCCAGATCTTTTTTGATACCCTGTATTATGCTGTTAAGGTCAACCTGTTCTACAGGAAAACCCCTGGCATTTGTGCCGGAGTAGGTTAGGATCCCATCAATTAACGACATCATCCTCGCACTTGCCGTCTCAATTTTTCCGATATATTCATCACGCTGCTGTGTCTCAGTAGCCCCTTTTAGCATACGGTTAAATATCTTGATCTTGCGGACAGGTTCTTTAAGGTCATGGCTCACGATATGTGAGAACTGCACCAGGTCATCGTTAGAACGCTGTAACTCGGCGGTACGCTGCTCAACGAGTTCCGCAAGCTGTTGCGCAGACGTTTTATGAGATGTAATATCCTGGGCTATTCCGACTAATACTGAAGGCTCACCCAAATTATTTTTTATGACCCTGCCATTGATACGTAACCACCGGATGCTCTTATCCCTGTGGATTATCCGGATCTCATATGAGATTCTTCCATCGAAGCCAATATTTTGCAAAGCCGCTTCACGGATATGCAGGTCATCGGGGTGAAGCCTGTCAATAATCATGTCCTTAGTGATAGGCTCTTGGTCAATATCCCATATCTTCCTGAAATTGCCCGAAATGGTTACCTCGTCATTAAACAGGTTAATCTCATAAGTACCCATTTCCGCAGAATGTATGGCAAGGCGCAGTTTCTCTTCTGCTTCTATTACATCCTGACGCGCGATATTAAGATCTGTTACATCGGCACCTGTATTCATGACACCATATACAGCTCCCTTGTCATCATGCATAGGGGTAAACGCATAGTTAAAGTAATGGACGGTGGGTTTCCCATCCATCACCAGCTCAACACGGCTATTTTTTACTTCATACGGAATTCCGGTATCAAAGACTTCTAAGAGCTTTTCGAAAATTCCCTGGCCGGTTAATTCAGGCAGTATTTCAAAGTAGGATTTCCCTATGACATCATTGCCCTTGCCATAGGTTTTGATCATTGCCTTGTTGGCAAGCAAAATTCTCATTTGCCTTCCGGTATATAGACCGATAGGGAAGGGAGCATTTTCCACCAGGTTTTTAAGTTGGTATTCTATATTTTGTAAAGTGATTTCCATAATGATAAAGGTACTTTCCGAATTGGAGACACTATTAGAAAATTTTACCATTTGTGTTACAAGTTAGATTTTTTAACACATAAAATCTTAACAGTTGTTTAAGGCTGCGGCGTTCTAAATGGGTTGCATTTTGCCGTATCTTATCGCTTTGCAATTCTGTTGCCTGCTATTTGCCGCTGCATCTTGCTTTTAAACCGCTCAATTCCCGGAGCACGCTTCCCAGCATGTTTAGTACTGCAGCTTTCAACACGCTTGCGCCACCGCTTATAGCTACTGAATTTCAATTGTGCCTTCATAAATTTTCTCACCTCTTCTTCAACAAGCCCGAACTGAAAGGTGATTGCCTCGAATGGGGTGCGGTCTTCCCATGCCATTTCTATAATGCGGTCAGTCTGGTCAACAGTGAATTCTATTTTTTTCATATAAAGATCATTTAGCAATCTTATTGATCATACCATTAAATATAAAATAGTGGAAGGGCAGTACGGCATACCAGTACAGCCTGCCTGCAAGCCCAAGGGGCCTAAAGGTGGCGGTCTGGAAAACGGTATCTCCCTTAACGCGAAATTCCAGCCACGCTTCACCGGGAAGTTTCATCTCAGCATAAAGCAACATCCTTTTTTGTTTGGGATCGGCGTAGATCACCCTCCAGAAATCCAGCGATTCGCCCACATTTACAGAGGTTGCATTCCTGCGTCCCCTTTTGAGCCCTACGCCGCCGAAAAGCTTGTCAAGAAATCCTCTAAAGCTCCAAAGCCAGTCGGCGTAATACCATCCTGAAGATCCACCAATGGCAAAAATACGCTTTGAGGCCCTATCCGGATCTTTCGCCAATGCTATCTTTTTATCCGTAAAAACACCGAACTCGGGTACTTGTATCAATTTTGAAAGGCTCTTGCCCGGCTGCAGGCTTCCCATGGCATCTTTCCAGCTGGAGAGCACCATATTCTGCTCTATCTTGTCAAAAGCGATATGTATCGCGTCCTTGTAAGGCAGCGGGATAATTCCTAACTGTTCCGCGAGGGTATTGGGATGTGCTACAACATCAATCTTCATGCTATCAACAAGGTTTGCTGCCAGGGAATAGGAGGTAGAGGTAACAAAATAGAGCCAGTAGGAAGACAGGCGCGGGGTCATGACAGGTACAGTAAAAATGCGGCGCTTCAGGCCTCTTTCATCCGCAAATTTAAGCAGCATTTCTTTGTAGGTAAGAATGTCCGGTCCGTAAATATCGAAATGTTTTCCAAAAGTAAATTCCTTTAGCAGTACCCCGGAGAGGAACTGTATTACATTACGTATGGCAATGGGTTGGCATTTGGTATGCAGCCATTTTGGGGCTATCATCACGGGCAGCTTTTCCACCAGATCACGGATGATCTCAAATGAAGCACTGCCAGAGCCTACTATAATACCTGCCCTAAGCGCGGTAAGGGGCTTTGCTGAAGATGCAAGTATAGCTTCCACATTTTTGCGGGAGGCCAGGTGTGTTGACAGTTCTTTCTCGTTTACTATCCCTGTAAGATATATAATTTGTTTTGCTGTTGTCCTATCGATCGCATCAACAAAGTTACGCGCCGATCGCTCTTCCAGCTCACCGAATTTACCTCCGGAGCTCATCGAATGCACCAGGTAATAGGCAGCGTCAATATCTTCAGGAAAACTAAGGCTTGAGACTTCCAGCAGGTCTGCTTCCATAACGCTGACCTGTTTCCTGTAAGCATATCTTGCGGTGTCAAAGCGTGAGGCGTCTCTGACCAGGCAAACTACTTCATGCCCGTTCTCTAAAAGCACAGGCAGCAAGCGCTGCGCAATATAACCTGTTGCCCCTGTAAGCAGTATTTTCATGGTTATGTTATTATAGTTCCCAAGCCACCGTTAAGGCCAAATACCTGTCCGGTAGCCCATTTTGAGTTCTTAAGCAAATAATAAGCAAATGATGCTATCTCTTCCGGATTGCCTATAGCCTTAAGCGGGTGCCTTTGTATATTACCTTCCATCCTTGCCTCGCTATTCAACAAAGAGGCTGCCAACGGTGTATTTGTTAAGGAAGGGGCTATAGCGTTGACCCTGATGCCAGGCGAAAGTTCTGCAGCAAGGGAGCGGGTAAGCCCCTCAAGAGCCCCTTTAGCCATTGCGATGCTGCTATGAAAAGGAAGTCCCGTCTGAACCGCAACACTGCTAAAGAAAAGGATGGATGCATCATTACTTTCTTTTATATTGGGAAGATATTTTTGGGCAAACAGAAAAGCCGATCTTGCGTTCAGCATGAAGTCTTTGTTGATGTCAGCCCCTGTAAGCCGTTTGATAGGTTTAAGTGTTATACTGCCGGGGCAATAGACCAGGGCATTTGCTTTTTCAGCGATATCAGGTAGTTGCCCATCTGACTGAGAAAAATCAAAAGCGATATGGTTATATTTTGGATGGCTTATAAGCTCGCCGGCGCTTCTGCTCAGGGCATATACCTTATCTCCATTCTCCAGTAGCTTTTTCGCCAGGGCAAGGCCAATACCTGAGCTTGCACCTGCAATTATATATGTTTTATCCATTTTACTAACTTTTTATTTCATTCAATATGAGCGTAAATTTACTTTCCAAAATACATCCTGAAATACTTTACAGGTACCCAAAGAAAGCCGAAGCATTCTCCCTGGTGCTTACCTGTATGCTTGTGGTGCTGCTTATGCGCCCGTCTTATAGCCAGGAGATAGGGGTTCTTAGTATTTCTAAGCAATGGTATTCTCTGGTGTATGAAGATATCATGTACAAAGAAATACGCCATACCATATAGGCTAATGCCCAGCCCTATAAAGAATATGTAATTATAATGTAGCAGTACCCCACGGTACATTAGAAGAATAGCGGGAATTGCAAACATGATGAAGAAATAGTCATTGCGCTCCAGGGTGCCGGAATTGCTATGATCATGGTGGTCCCTGTGCAAGCGCCACAGGAAGCCATGCATTACATATTTATGGATTACCCAAGTCAGGGCTTCCATTGTAAAGATCACTGTAATAATTATCAAAAAGTTCATTAGTGAAAGTTTTACATTTACGATCCTGTAAGTTCCTCTATCATTTTTTTGAGCGGCTCGGAAGTAAATTTTTCCCTGTTGGTCACTATCAGTTTTTTATCTTCTTCAGTATTGCTATTATATCCTAAAATCCCAGGTGCATTCCTTTGTACAGATAGCCGTATTAATCGTATTTCGATATTGTCAGGATCCTGCGAAACCGCCCTTTCTATATCTGCCTTTCCTTGGTTGAAGCTCTGAAGCTTGCTGATAGGGTTAAAAATATGCTTAGCCCATATTGCCTTAAAGGCACCGCGGTAGGCCAGGCATACCGGTTCGCGCCTATCATTAAGTTCGGTAATCATCTCCATACACAGTTTTTTATCGGTAGGGGCAAGCAAGTAGCTGCTCCTTATGGCCTCGAGTTCTAAGGGAGTAGGCGTATTAAGGGCAAGCGTGCCTACCAGTGCTAAAACTAATGCTTTCATACGCTTGCTATTTTATATTGCAGATAGCTGGTCATCATCAGTGATATCTTCTGTGCATTTGGGATGCGTATGCGTGATTCTAATATTTGGTGAGCAGGGGTTTGCCTGATTTTCCTGAAGAGGGAGAGATAGTATTTATAAGCCAGATAGACCCCGAAACGTGAAGAGGAAGGCAACTTTTTAATACCGATAAGCGCCTGTTTAAATTCATCATGTATCTCTTTCTCAATACTTGATTTTACCGCATGGTTGAATTCCTGCATATTAAGATTCGGAAAATAGGTTCGGCCCAGCACTGCGTAGTCTTCTTTAATATCGCGCAGGAAGTTCACTTTTTGAAAGGCTGACCCAAGCTTCATCGCGAAAGGTTCAAGTTGCTTATAGGCCTCAATATTCCCTTCTACAAAAACCGTGAGGCACATAAGGCCTACGACTTCTGCTGAGCCTAGTATATATTCCTTGTAAAGGTCCTGGGTATAGGACACAGGATCAAGGTCCATTTCCATACTTTGTAGAAAACGCTCAATAAGTACCCTGCTGATTGCATATTTATATACTGTTTCCTGAAACGAATTAAGAATGGGGTTAAGGGATATGCGCTCATCAAGTGCTTCAATGGTGTGAGACCTGAAACGCCCGAGCAATTCTTTTTTGTCGTAACCGTGAAAGCTGTCCACAATCTCGTCTGCCAATCTTACATAGCCATAGATTGCATAAATCGCGGGCCTGAGTTCGGCGCCAAGGGATTTAATTCCAAGTGAAAAACTGGTGGAATACTTTTGGGTGGTAGCCCTGCTTACCTGATAGGATAATTCATCAAACCGCTTTTTCATACGAGGGTATATTTTTGTTGATCTCTTTTGCCACTATTTTTCCTGAAATAATAGAAGGTGGTACACCCGGTCCAGGCACTGTGAGCTGGCCTGTATAGTATAAGTTTTTCAATTTTTTGTTCCTTATTGATGGTTTTAATACGGCAGTCTGCCCCAAAGTATTGGCCAGGCCATAGGCATTGCCTTTAAAGGCATTATAGTCCATAATAAAATCACTTCCGCAATAGCTTCTCTTGTAATCAATCTTTGAAAGCAAATCGGAGGCTCCGGTAATAGCTTCAATGCGCTGTAGCATACCCGGTAGGTACTGCTCGCGTGTTGCCTCACTGTCTTCCATACCAATCGCTAAAGGCATCAGAAGGAATATATTCTCGTGCCCTGGTGGTGCCACAGTGGCATCAGTTTTAGAAGGGCAACAAACATAAAACAATGGTTTTTCAGGCCATTTTGCATCTTTGTAGATATTATCAATGTGCTCATCAAAGTCATTCTCAAAGAACAGGGTGTGATGTTTTAGCTTGGGGATCTTTTCAGTAAACCCCAGGTAAAAGATCAGGCAGGACGGGGCAAAGGTCTTATTATCCCAATACGACTGTGAATAATTTCGGTATTGCTTTTCCAGCAGTGTTTCACTATGGTGATAATCAGAAGAAGCCACAACGGCATCAAACGCAATAGTGGTTCCATTTACTTTAATAGCGTTAACCTTGTTATTGTCGGTTATAATCTGCTCAACAGCGTTATCAAAATGAAATTGAACCCCCTGGCGCAGTGCAATAGCTTCCATAGCCTTTACCAGTTCATAAAAGCCGCCCATAGGATAGAACGTGCCAAGGCCGTATCCCCCATAATTCATAAGGCTGTATAGGGCAGGGATATCTTTTGGAGGTGCTCCCAGGAATATCACAGGGAATTCCATCAATGCTATAAGCATTGGGTGTGAGAAAAACGTATTGACGTATGACCGGTAATCGGTGAGCAGGTTCAATTTCAATGCACCTTTTGCTGTCTTAATGGAAAGGAATTCAAGCCAGGAAAGGCAGGGCTTTGTTACAAAATCGGTCATCCCGATTTCGTATTTACCCTTAGCAGCAACCATAAAACGATCCAACTGCGCTGCTGCGCCGGGCTCTATATGCTCAAAGAGCTGTTTCATATCCTGGTAATTATCGGGGAGTGAAAGCATTCCGTCATGAAATATCATATCGAATTGCGGGTCAAGCCGAACCAATTCATAAAAATCAGAGGCTTTTGTACCAAAATCCTTAAAAAATCCATCAATAATATCGGGCATCCAGTACCAGCTGGGACCCATATCAAAAGTGTAACCGTTGGCGGTAGTGAAATGGCTTGCGCGCCCGCCTGCCTGGCTGTTCTTCTCAAAAACATGCACATCAGCTCCCTCTTTTGCAAGATAGGATGCTGCCGATAACCCGGAGATGCCCGAACCGATTATTGCAATTTTTTTAGGCATAATTAATTATCAGAGAATAGAATATTATTGCTCACTTCAGACAGTAATTTTGACGTTGCAATATTGCTGTTGAAAATAGGGTTATGGAAATCCTCAAGCTTGTTAAGGATGCGTATAAGCTCTAGCTTTTCAGATAAAGTTAGCGGCCCGGAAACTATATTAGTGGCCATACGTATTTTTGGCATTTGCAATTCCAATGCTGCGACACCTTTATCCGTTATGCTAAGCTCTTTACTTCTTTTGTCTTTTGAGGAAGCTGCCTGCTCTATCCATCCACGGCCCATCAGCCTGGTTATGATCTGCATGCCTGTGGGCTTGTCCTGCACGTTTCGCCTTATGAGCTCCATTTTTGTCATCGTCCCATGGGCCCTTAAATTGATGAGGTAGACGAAATCCTCCTGTGTTGAAAATTCCGAATCGCAAATTGCAGCCTTGGAGTAGTTCTTAGCATACCTGTTCATATGTACTAGTAATGTACTTATAGCTCCCTCGGCGCTGCGCCCGTTTTCTTTGCCATCCCAGCGCGGTTCATTTGCTCTTTGAGCAACGGGTAAATTTTCTGCCACCCATGCCATAAAGCCTTCTTTAGAAGTTGGGCTTAAGTTGCCCAACGCGGCAGCATTTTCATAACTCTGAGCGAGGTCAATTATTTGCTTGAGGAGACTGTAATTCATAATCTTATTTTAAGTATTCAAATATACTTTTAAATTATAAATATAGTTTATTTATATACTATTTATTTTTTTCGGGTTTAAATTTTTTTGCAATAGGTATGTTATGCTAAATAGAGCGTATCAAATTGTTGCTAGACTTTGGTTCTATGCCAAGTGAACTGGCAAGTGGAGATAAAACCATTTTTTTGTGGAGGGGCAATGCTACGCCTCTAAAGATCATGCAAAATGGGAAGTTCTTATTAAAAACCTGACGATCATTTTACTGAGATGCAGCCAATTCAATGTCGTACTGGGTGTTTACCGATATTTTTGAAGTAGCAGATCCACGTTTTACACCTTTTCATGGCGGTTTTGTGCTATTGAATACACAAGGCATTAACAAGCAGGCTTTTTATTCGCACCAGTTTTTTAAACAAACCGGACGAAACTGAACTTATTAACACAGATGCCCGCTCATGGGCTACTAAAAATAAGAAATGTGATGTTCAGTTGCTATTTTAGGATTTTACCGATACCGATGGCGGGTGATGGGGTAAACAACCAACAGTATTACATTTCGCGATTTACCTGATAAGGATAAGTGAAAAACAACTGTATCTGTTACCGGAATGCCAAAAGGAAAATACCGTATGGAGACAGCCAGTGCAGGGGATTGTGAATTTGCAAGCTTATTATAACAATCTTCTATAAATTTCCATGAAATGGTTGGAATTTACTCTTTGTGGTTCAGACTTTGATATTTAAAACAAGCCACAATCATGAAATTATAAATAAATGAAAAAGCCTGCTTCAACAAAGCAGGCTTTTTCATTTATTTTTTACCAAGGTAATTACAGTTTTCAATTCTGATCGGAATTGTTCCGCCTCTTTCTCATTACGTATCGATCTTGAAAGGGCATTATCAGGCCTCGCCCCATTACCATTTTTGGGTGGTGCCATTTTCTTTTCCTGCATTGACGCCATTTTTAAAATTGCATCAATAGTATGTTGCATTTTTTCTTTCATAGGTACAAAGATATTAAAGTTTTTAATAGGTGCTCGCCATCAGGCTTTTAAATTTATCAGGTAGTAGCGGTAGAGGTCACTTGTCTTTCTTTGAAAGTCAAAGGCTTCCGGCCGTGGCTTGAAGTAGGGGTGACCGGTTGGGTCACGCTCTACATCGCCGCTCCTAAGCAGCCTGACATACCAGTCAACCCCGGTCAATACCAGGGTATCCTGTAGGGAATTGCTATTATAACGAAACATCCTGTGATAGAGATAGGCGCGCCGGTCATCAGAGCCATCGATCCCTATAAAAAATGATGGGTTGCGTTCCAAAAAAGCTATGGCCAGGACCATCACAGTTGAAAAAACCTTGCTGGGGTCCGAGTGCTCCAGTGAAATATCATCCCTGAAACTTCCCGACCCGTCCGGTGGCCCAAAACCCATGTTATATACGCTGGGTAACAGCGGGTCGCCAATGTCCCTGATCTGCACTATAATCTCGAGAGAGGTACCATTTTTTTGAAGTGCATTGAATCTGAAATCCATCAGGTCATGACTCACATAGTGGGGCAGGATAGTATCGTCAAGGTTCAATGTAATCATGGCAGTTGGATGTTATATTTTTCCTTTATCGCTTTGATCTCTTTTTCCAATTTTCCTAATATTGCGATATCTCCGGGGGACATTTTCGGTTTGTCCTTATTGATCTTTTTGGTGAGCAGTGCCATCTCCCGGCCTATGGCAGCCTGTTCGGTAATTGCGTACGCTTCTGTCTGCTTAACTGACTGGTGTCCGAGCATCTCTTTCACCACATGTATTGGTACATTGTTAGCAAGGGTTACCGTGCTGCCAAATGTACGGCGGGCCATGTGGGTGTTTAGCGTAAAGGGAAAGCCACACAGGTTTGCAATTTCTTTAAGGTACTCATTCATTTTTTGGTTGGAAGAAACCGGTAATACCGTATCTCGTTCCAGACACAGTGGATGCTCTTTATATTTTTTAATGATTGCCAGTGCCTGTGGTAGTAGGGGGACGTTGGTAGGGGAACCGGTTTTCTGCCTTTCGGTCATGATCCAGTATTCCCCGTCGATGCCTTTCTTAACATCGGTCTTTTTAAGCTGGTATGCGTCGATATAAGCCAGTCCTGTGTAACACTGGAATACGAATACATCCCGGACTACATTTAGTCTGTCTGTGGTAAAATAATGCCTCTCCAGTTCATAGAGTTCCTGGGATGTGAGGGGTTTTTTGATGACCTTTGTTTTCCTGCCCCTGAAATTCTTGAAAGGGTCTTTCAGGATAATCTCCTTGTCCATTGCGCGGATGACAATTTTCTTGAAATTGGCAATATACTTCAGGGTGGTATTGTTGCTGCAATTTCTTACCGACCTCAGGAAAAACTCAAAGTCCTTAATGAAGGCATAATCAAGGTCGGAGAATTCAAGGTCATCACTATTATACTTTGTTTTGATAAATGCGCCCAGGTGGTTGATGGTGATAGAAAACCGGTCTAAGGTGCCTTTGGCGTAACCCTTTCCAACCAGTGCTTCCATTTCATGGTTGTGCAGCCTAAATTCTTCCATCACTCTGACGCGCGGAGTAATTCTGCCCAATACAAAGTCCATGACTTTTTGTGTGGTGAGTGGCTTCCCGGAATACATAATTTCAGTCTTGTATTCGTTTATCTTCATCAGAAGTGAATCCAGAAAGAAATTAAGTGATCTTGCGTCCTCTTTATTCCCGATGGCCCGTTCGGTTCTTTGATCCCAGCGCGTGCTGTCCCATTTGCGTTTGGTTGAGGTTTCCTTTGGGATACCATCGACAGTTACCCTAAGATATACCGTCCTTGTTTTACTTTCTTTGTGGGGGCTTTTAAGGAAAAAAGCCATCCCAAAACTGCTCTCTAACATAATTCAACATTTTAAATTAATAAAGGTAGAATTATAGCGTCTTTAAATCAAGTCGTTAACCTGCTTTACCTGTTGATATACAGGTGTTTAAGTGGTTTTTTGTGGCAAAAAAAATCATGGTGAAATTTTGCCACGATTTTGCCACAAAAACTTTGGGCTTCTTTATAAATTTTGGTGGGGTGCTAAAAAATAAAAAAACCTGCAAATCCTTGAATTTGCAGGTTTTACACGATTTTTGTGGGTTTTTGAAAAATTTGGAAAAGTATCAATTTCCCTTATTTTACCCATTTCGTGGGGAGAGAAGGATTCGAACCTTCGAAGGTTTCCCAACGGATTTACAGTCCGTCCTCGTTGGCCGCTTGAGTATCTCCCCGAAGCGATTACTTCACA
>Ga0157370_10000069_pt1 | contig 112889 bp, 114 predicted proteins | sample C35metaG_FD_113463 | JGI IMG/M metagenome (GOLD analysis project Ga0157370, IMG submission 113463) | Corn rhizosphere microbial communities from Kellogg Biological Station, Michigan, USA - C3-5 metaG | ecosystem: Host-associated > Plants > Roots > Rhizosphere > Soil | place: USA: Michigan...
AAATGGTGCGGGGCACCACCAAATCAGGGGACGACGAGCGCGTGGAGCATTCCGGCGGCATACAGGCAAGTCTTAGCGGTCGCTACGCCACCGCTCTGTTCGAGCTCGCCCGCGACGAAAACAAGCTCGACAAGGTCGGCGCCAGCCTCGCCACGCTGAAGCAGGCTCTGGCCGATTCGGACGACCTGAAGGCGCTGGTTTCCAGCCCGATGGTCAGCCGCGCTGATGCCGGCAAGGCGGTCGCAGCGCTGGTCAAGCCGCTCAAGCTCGATCCTCTGACCGCCAAGTTCCTGGGCGTGCTGGCCGAGAATCGCCGTCTTGGCGCTCTTGGCGCGATCATCCGCGACTTCAACACTTTGTCCGCCCGCCATCGCGGCGAGACCAGCGCGCAGGTGATCACCGCCCACCCGCTCGACAAGGGCCAGATGGCCGCGCTCACCGCGCGCCTGAAGTCGATCGTCGGCAGCGAGGTCGCGGTCGACGCAACCGTCGATCCCAACATTCTCGGCGGACTGATCGTCCGTCTCGGCAGCCGTCAGATCGACGGCTCGATCCGCACCAAACTGAACGCACTCGCGACTGCGATGAAAGGTTGAACATGGAAATCCGCGCGGCAGAAATCTCCAAGGTCATCCGTGACCAGATCGCGGGCTTCGGCAGCGATGCCGAAGTGTCCGAGGTCGGATCGGTGCTGTCGGTCGGCGACGGCATTGCGCGTATCCACGGCCTCGACAACGTCCAGGCGGGCGAAATGGTCGAGTTCGCCAATGGCGTGCAGGGCATGGCGCTCAACCTGGAGGCCGACAATGTCGGCGTCGTGATCTTCGGCTCGGACGCCGAGATCAAGGAAGGCGACACCGTCAAGCGCACCGAGACGATCGTGGACGTGCCGGTCGGCAAGGAACTGCTCGGCCGCGTAGTCGACGGTCTCGGCAACCCGATCGACGGCAAAGGCCCGATCAACACCACCCAGCGCAGCCGCGTCGAGGTGAAGGCGCCGGGCATCATCCCGCGTCAGTCGGTGCATGAGCCCGTGCAGACCGGCCTCAAGGCGCTCGACGCGCTGGTTCCCGTTGGCCGTGGCCAGCGCGAGCTGATCATCGGCGACCGTCAGACCGGCAAGTCGGCCGTCGCGATCGACACCTTCATCAACCAGAAGACCGCCAATGCGGGCGATGACGAGAGCAAGAAGCTTTATTGCATCTACGTCGCCGTCGGCCAAAAGCGCTCGACCGTCGCGCAGTTGGTCAAGACGCTCGAAGAGAATGGCGCGATGGAATATTCGATCGTGGTCGCCGCGACCGCGTCGGAGCCGGCGCCGATGCAGTTCCTCGCGCCTTACACCGGCTGCGCGATGGGCGAATATTTCCGCGACAACGGCATGCACGCCGTCATCGTCTATGACGATCTGTCCAAGCAGGCCGTCGCCTATCGCCAGATGTCGCTGCTGCTGCGCCGTCCGCCGGGCCGCGAAGCCTATCCGGGCGACGTCTTCTATCTCCACAGCCGCCTGCTCGAGCGCGCCGCGAAGATGAATTCGGACAATGGTTCGGGCTCGCTGACCGCGCTGCCGATCATCGAAACGCAGGCGGGCGACGTTTCGGCCTACATTCCGACCAACGTGATCTCGATCACCGACGGCCAGATCTTCCTCGAAACCGAGCTTTTCTATCAGGGCATCCGCCCCGCGATTAACGTCGGCCTTTCGGTCAGCCGCGTCGGTTCGGCCGCGCAGACCAAGGCGATGAAGAAGGTGTCGGGCTCGATCAAGCTCGAGCTCGCCCAGTATCGCGAAATGGCCGCCTTCGCGCAGTTCGGTTCGGATCTCGACGCCTCGACCCAGAAGCTGCTCGCCCGCGGCGCGCGCCTGACCGAGCTGCTCAAGCAGCCGCAGTTCAACCCGCTGCCGTTCGAAGAGCAGGTGGTTTCGATCTTCGCCGGCACCAACGGTTATATCGACAGCGTCGCGGTCAACGACGTGGTCCGCTATGAAGCCGCGATGCTGGCCGACATGCGCGCCAACAACAAGGACGTGCTGAAGGCGATCCGCGACACCAAGGACCTGGGCGACGACACCAAGGCGAAGCTCAAGGCCGCGCTCGACCAGTTCGGCAAGACCTTCGCGTAAGGTATTGATCTAGATGGCCAGCCTCAAGGCACTCAAGAACCGGATCTCCTCGGTCAAATCGACCCAGAAGATCACCAAGGCGATGAAGATGGTCGCCGCCGCCAAGCTGCGCCGCGCGCAGATGGCGGCCGAGGCCGGTCGTCCCTATGCCGAGCGCCTGAACGCGGTGATGGCGAGTTTGGCGTCCAAGGTCACGGTCGGCCCGAGCAGCCCCAAGCTGCTCGCCGGCACGGGCAGCGACCGCAAGCATCTGCTGGTGGTCGCGACCTCGGAGCGTGGCCTTGCCGGTGCGTTCAACACCAACATCGTCCGCGCCGCGCGTATCACCGCCAACGAGCTGATCGCGCAGGGCAAGGACGTACGCTTCTATCTGATCGGCAAGAAGGGCCGCGCGGTTCTGCAACGCCTCTATCCCGGCAAGATCGTCCACCAGGTCGATCAGAGCCATATCAAGAACGTGGCTTTCACTGACGCGCATGAGGTCGCCAAGGACCTGATCGCGCGGTTCGAGGCGGGCGAATATGATGTCGCCCACCTCTTCTTCGCGAAGTTCCAGTCGGCTTTGGTTCAGATCCCGACCGAGCTGCAGATCATCCCCGTTCCGGTCGAAGCCGCCGCCACGCTGACCAGCCGGCTCTCCGAGGACGGTACCCGCGTCCAGCAGGTCACGAGCCACGGCACGCCCGCCAACGATGGCGGTGCCGCGGTCGAATATGAGCCCGATGAGGAAACGATCCTCGCCGACCTGCTGCCGCGCAACGTCGCGATCCAGCTGTTCCGCGCGATGCTCGAAAATGCCGCATCGGAACAAGGCAGCCGCATGAACGCGATGGACAATGCCACGCGCAATGCCGGTGACATGATCAACCGTCTCAGCATTCAATATAACCGCACCCGCCAGGCCGCGATCACGACCGAACTGGTGGAAATCATCTCGGGCGCCGAAGCGCTCTAACGCACCCGAAAGCAAGGAAAGATAATGGCTTCCGCAATCTCCTTCGGCACGAATAACAGTGGCCGCATCAGCCAGGTGATCGGCGCCGTCGTCGACGTGCAGTTCGACGGCGAGCTGCCGGCGATCCTGACCGCGCTCGAAACGCGCAATGGCGATAATCGCCTCGTGCTCGAAGTCGCGCAGCATCTGGGCGAGAATACCGTCCGCACGATCGCGATGGACTCGACCGAGGGTCTGACCCGCGGCCAGGAAGTCAGCGACACGGGTTCGCAGATCAGCGTGCCGGTGGGCCCGAAGACGCTTGGACGCATCCTCAACGTGATCGGTGAGCCGATCGACGAGCGCGGCCCGGTCAATTCGGATCATCATTCACCGATCCATGCGAAGGCGCCCGAATTCGTCGATCAGTCGACCGAGAGCAGCATCCTCGTCACCGGCATCAAGGTCATCGACCTGCTCGCGCCTTATGCGCGCGGCGGCAAGATCGGCCTGTTCGGCGGCGCGGGCGTGGGCAAGACCGTGCTCATCCAGGAACTGATCAACAATATCGCCAAGGGCCATGGCGGCGTTTCCGTGTTCGCCGGCGTCGGCGAGCGTACCCGCGAGGGTAACGACCTCTATCACGAGTTCCTCGACGCGGGCGTCATCGCCAAGGATGCCGATGGCAATCCCACGCCGGAAGGCTCGAAGGTCGCCCTGGTGTTCGGCCAGATGAACGAGCCGCCGGGCGCGCGTGCCCGCGTCGCCCTCTCCGGCCTGACCAACGCGGAATATTTCCGCGACGTCGAGGGCCAGGACGTGCTGTTCTTCGTCGACAACATCTTCCGCTTCACCCAGGCGGGTTCGGAAGTGTCGGCTCTGCTCGGCCGTATTCCTTCGGCGGTGGGCTATCAGCCGACGCTGTCGACCGACATGGGCCAGCTGCAGGAGCGCATCACCTCGACCAACAAGGGCTCGATCACCTCGGTGCAGGCGATCTACGTCCCCGCGGACGACCTTACCGATCCGGCGCCGGCGACTTCGTTCGCCCACTTGGATGCGACCACAACGCTCAATCGTGCGATTTCCGAAAAGGGCATCTACCCGGCGGTGGATCCGCTCGATTCGACCAGCCGCGTGCTCGAACCGCGCGTCGTCGGCCAGGAGCATTACGAGACCGCGCGTGCCGTCCAGGCGATCCTGCAGAAGTACAAGTCGCTGCAGGACATCATCGCCATTCTCGGCATGGACGAGCTTTCGGAAGACGATAAGCTGACCGTCAGCCGCGCCCGCAAGATCGAGCGCTTCCTGTCGCAGCCGTTCCACGTCGCCGAAGTCTTCACCGGGATTTCCGGCAAGTTCGTACAGATCGAAGACACGGTCCGCTCGTTCAAGGAAGTCGTCGAAGGCAAGCATGACGATCTGCCCGAGGCCGCTTTCTACATGGTCGGCGGCATCGACGAGGCGATCGCCAAGGCGAAGAAGCTGGCCGAAGCGGCGTAAGAAACCGAATTCCCCTCCCGCTTGCGGGAGGGGTTAGGGGAGGGAAAGCTTCGGCCGCCCCTCCATAAGAATCCCCTCCCCCTACCCCTCCCGCAAGCGGGAGGGGGGAGAAGATAGAATGGCACTGCACTTCGAACTCGTCACGCCTGAGAAGCTGCTCTTCTCCGAAGAGGTCCATATGGTCGTCGTCCCCGGAACCGAGGGCGATTTCGGCGTGCTCGAAGGCCACGCCCCGGTCATGTCGGTGATCCGTACCGGCGAGCTGACGGTTTATTCGAGCCCGAACAATATCTCGCAGCGCATCCATGTCGAAGGCGGCTTTGCAGAGGTCAACGCAAAGGGCCTGACCGTGCTGGCCGAGGCGGCGCACGAAGTCGCCTAAAGAGCATCGCGAACGGATACTATCCAACGATAGTATCCCATCTCTATCTTTCGATTGGAAAATCGCTTAGCCTCCCTCCCGGGGGGCGAGTCGCAGGGGTGTGCTCGCTGAATTTGGGGGGCCAAATCATGAAATTCGCTTTGCCTGTCGGGCTTGCGCTTGCCGCGTCCGCAGCCACCGCCGCGCAAGCGGTCGATGTCGATGCGGTGCGCGACGCCGCTTATGGCGCCCCGACTGCGCATGTGACCTTCTCGGCGAACGCGCCCAACAGCAATTTCCAGGCGCCGACCCAATATACGGATCACGCCAGCTACGACGTCTACATGACGACCGATGCCAATTATTGGTACGGATTCTTCCAGGCTGGCACCGACGCGCCGATCGTCGATGCCTTCGCCAATCTCTATTTCGACGTCGATCCCGCCAACGGCAACGGGTCAGACATTGGTTTCGAACTCTCGCCCAGCCATACGACCTTCTTCATTCCGGGTATGACCGATACCAATCCCCCGGTCGGGGTGACCGATATCCTGACTGCGGTCAGCGCCGACCATCACAGCTTCGAGGTCGCGATCCCGCTTCACTATTTCATCACCAAGCTGGCTGGCGAACCTTATTATGCCGAAACCCAGTTCGGCGGCGGCCAGGCCACGTTGCGCCTGTCGCAGACCTTCGGTTTTTCGGTCGCGGGCGGCGGGGATTACGGCCCAAATCGCCTCGGCGCCTTCGCGACGCCCACGGTGGGCGTACCCGAAGCAGCTACCTGGATATCGATGGTGCTTGGCTTCGGCCTTCTCGGCGCTGCGTTGCGCCGTCGCACAACCATCCGTTTCGCCTAGAATCCGATCGGATCAGCGCCTCCCCACTTATAAAGCCTGATCCACGCCATCGATCGGACCCCGGGCGAGACCTCCGCGGGGCTTAAGGGAAGCCCCGCGGAGAGCACCTCTCGCATCCTTAAAACCTTCTCAAGCTTTCCGTTCTATTCACCAACGCCGGGTGCGGATTCTCAGCGCCGGCAGTGGGGTTGTAAATGAGCGCGTTTGGACGTCGAGGCGGTCTAGGCGGGGGCAATCGCCCCTCTTTCGGGGTCGCCAAGCCAATGCAGGTCAACGGAGGCATCCAGGGCGGGGAGCAATTCCCCCCCGTGGAGAGCGTTGCCGTGCCCGAAGAAGGCGCAGCCGCCGTGAGCGCGCCCGGTAGCGATGCCATGGCCCGCCTTGCCGATCGCCAAGCTGCATCGGGCGAAGCCGGCGTTTCCAAGGCCGAAGGCTTCGAGGCCTCGGTCCACAAGATCAAGGAGCAGGTGCTCCCGCGCCTGCTGGAACGCGTCGATCCCGAAGCCGCCGCCACGCTCACCAAGGACGAACTGGCCGAGGAATTCCGCCCGATCGTGGGCGAGGTGCTGGCCGAGCTCAAGATCACGCTCAACCGGCGCGAACAATTCGCGCTGGAAAAGGTGCTGGTCGACGAGCTGCTCGGTCTTGGGCCGCTCGAGGAATTGCTCGCCGATCCGTTGGTCAGCGACATCATGGTCAACGGCCCCGAGCAGACCTACGTCGAACGCAAGGGCAAGCTCGAGCTCGCGACCGTCCAGTTTCGCGACGAGGAACATCTGTTCCAGATCGCGCAGCGGATCGTCTCCAAGGTCGGCCGCCGCGTCGACCAGACCACCCCGCTCGCCGACGCGCGCCTCTCCGACGGCAGCCGCGTCAACGTGATCGTGCCGCCGCTTTCGTTGCGCGGCACCGCTATCTCTATCCGCAAATTCTCGGCCAAGCCGATCACGCTCGACATGATGGCCAAGGGCGGCTCGATGTCGGACAAGATGGCGACCGCGCTCAAGATCGCCGGCGCCTGCCGTTTCAACATCGTCATCTCGGGCGGTACCGGCTCGGGCAAGACGACGATGCTCAACGCCATCTCCAAGATGATCGATCCAGGCGAGCGCGTGCTGACGATCGAGGATGCGGCCGAACTTCGCCTGCAGCAGCCGCACTGGCTGCCGCTCGAAACCCGCCCCGCTAACCTCGAAGGCCAGGGCGAGATCTCGATCCGCGACCTCGTCAAGAACGCGCTGCGTATGCGCCCGGACCGCATCATCCTGGGCGAAATCCGCGGCAGCGAGTGTTTCGACATGCTCGCCGCCATGAACACCGGCCACGACGGCTCGATGTGCACGCTTCACTCCAACTCCCCGCGCGAAGCGCTCGCGCGTATGGAGAATATGGTGATGATGTCGGACATCAAGGTGCCGAAAGAAGCGATCAGCCGTCAGATTGCGGACTCGGTCGACCTGGTCATCCAGGTCAAGCGCCTGCGCGACGGCAGCCGCCGCGTCACCAACGTGACCGAGGTGATCGGCATGGAAGGCGCGGTCATCGTTACGCAGGAATTGTTCAAGTTCGAATATCTGGACGAAACCAGCGACGGCAAGATCGTCGGCGAATATCGCTCGATGGGCCTGCGCCCGTATACGCTGGATAAGGCCAAGCAGTTCGGGTTCGACCAGCCGTTCCTGGAAGCGTGCCTCTAAGCAGGTACGATGGCGACTAGTACGATCACTCCGCTGGTGCGTCGCGGCATTGGCGCCCCGGCGCTGTCGGATCCCTTTGTCGTGCTGCTGCTTTGCGCGGCGGCATTCCTGATCCGCTTCCCCCATTTTACCAACCCCTATTACGAGATCGACGAGGGCTTCTACCTCGTCGTCGGTGACCGTCTGATCCATGGCTTTCTGCCCTATGTGGACATCTGGGATAGGAAGCCGGTCGGCCTGTTCCTGATTTATGGAGCGATTCGCCTGCTGGGCGGCGACGGGCTGCTTCAATATCAAGCGGTGGCAACCTTGTTCGCCGCCGGAACCGCGTGGCTGATCTATCGGATCGCGCATCCAGTCGCAGGAAGATTCGGCGCTGTCGTCGCGGGGCTTGCCTACCTGCTGTGGATCGAGACGATCGAAGGCGGCGGCGGCCAAGCCCCGATCTTCTATAATCTGTTCACGGCCGGCATGGCAGCCCTGACTCTGAAGGCACTGAGCAATCAAACCCGCGGGCGCTTTTACCTCTGCGCGGGCGGCGCGATGCTGCTCGGCGGCTTAGCCATCCAGGTCAAATATACTGCCGTGTTCGAGGTCGCCTATTTTGGCGCGTTGCTCGGTTGGCATTTGTTCCGCCGCGAGCGCTTCGCGGCAGCCGCCGCAAAGACCCTGCTGCTGGCGCTCGCAGCCCTCGCGCCAACCCTCATGGCAATCGGCTTCTACGCGGCGATTGGCCAGCTTTCGGCCTTCTGGTTTGCGAACTTCCAGTCGATCTTCTATCGCTCGGCCGCAGATCCAGGCGAACTGCATCACGCGCTGATCGAAATGATCAAGCATGTCGCGCCGCTTGCCGTCTGCTTTGCCGCCGGCCTCTGGCATCTGCGCCGCGTCGAGGTTTCGGCCACCCGTTTCTGGCAGTGGGTTATCGGCGGATGGCTCATTGCAGCGCTGATCGGCTATTTCTCGGTTGGAGCGCTGTTCCCACACTACATGCTCCCGCTGTTCGTTCCACTGACGATCGCGGCATCACTGATTTTCCAGCGCTGGCCGCTGGGAATCGCCCTGAGCGGGTTGGTGTTGTGGATCCCTTTCTCGAACCTCGATTATCCCGACTTCGCTACGGCCGATCGCGTACGTGCCGAAACCGATGCACTCGCCCGGCTCATTCCGCGCGATGTGGATCGCGGCTGCCTTCACATCTTCGCCGGTCCGCCCATCCTGTATCTGCGCACGCACGCCTGTTTCGCATCGCGCTACATCTTTGGCGATCATCTTGTATCGCGGGTTGAAAGCCGTGCGATTGGGACCGATCCGCACGCGGAGCTCCGCCGCCTGATTGTCCGGCGTCCGCTCGCCCTGTTGATCAACGATGCCGGCTACAAGCTGGACCCCGCCAGCTTCGCCTTGCTCCGCCAGCTTCGTACGCCCCGCTATCACCAGGTCGGAAGCGTCGCACTGGAGGGTCACCGGATCGACGTATGGGTCGCCAATCGCGACTGATCTGCCTCGAAGCCTCTTCAAGCTCTTCTTAACGATAAAAAGCTAGAGCGTCCCGTCAAGCCGCGGGAATGGAGCGAGGCACGTGCGTCAAAAGGGGATTCAGCGGCGCCTGCACAAGCCCTTTCTGCTCTATGGCGTTCTCGCTTTTTGCATCGGCATCAGCATGTACCTGGTTGGTGTACTGCTGGTTTTCCCACGCTATCTGCTTGGCCTGCATAAGATGCTGGATCCGGTTGCGCATGGCTTGGTCTGGTATAGTGGGATCCCAATCCTGACCGGCATCATGCTGTCGCTGTTCGATCTGCTTTTCCTGCTGCAGCGAAAGAAGCCCAACCTTCCCGTCCGCTACGAACCGATCCGGCGTCGCCGCGTCACCGTCGCGCTGACCGCCTATAATGACGAGCAAAGCATTGCCGGCGCAGTCGAAGACTTTCTGCTGCACCCGCTGGTCGAGCGCGTGATCGTAGTCAGCAACAATTCCACCGACCGCACTTTCGAACGCGCTGAGGAAGCTGGAGCGATCACCTTCAACGAGCCTCGCCAGGGTTACGGGCGATGCGTCCACCGCTGCCTGACCGAGGCGGTGAAATTCACCGACACCGAATTTGTCGTGCTGTGCGAAGGCGACAGCACCTTCCGCGCCTACGATATCGAGAAGATGCTGGCCTATGCGCCGCATGCGGATATCGTGAACGGAACGCGCACCGTGGAGCCGCTGCGTCAATATCTGACCCAGCTCAGCACCTTCATGTATTACGGCAACCTCTTCGTCGGGAAGCTGCTCGAAGCCAAGCACCTTGGCCTGAGCACAATCACCGACGTCGGTACGACCTACAAATTGTGCCGGCGCACCGCGCTGGTCGGTCTGCTCGATCGGCTCAATCCCAATGTGAATCTTGAGTTCAATGCGCATCTGCTCGACACGGCGTTGAGCGAAGATCTAGTGCTGCTCGAATGCCCGATTACGTTTCACCCGCGCGTGGGCCTCAGCAAAGGCGGCAACATTAACAACTGGCGTGGCCTCGCTGTCGGTTCCCGGATGATCATGGGCCTGCTTTCGGACTGGAAGCGCTACGCGTGAGCCTCAGCAGCGTAGAGGCGGAATGCACGCCCCCAATAAATGCAGCAGCGCCTTCCGACCGATTCCGTCGATGGGTCGTGATGGTCCCGCTGATCGCCGCGTTCGCGTTGCTGCTGGCGCATTTTGCACGCCAATTTTCCTCCGCACTGGTGCTGATCAGCTATCCGTTCGGTGCGGACTATGGCGAAGGCATCGTTTGGCAGCAGATGCGCAATATCATGCGTGGGGAAGGCTATGCGCCGCTCGGAGTCTATCCCGCCATCGTCTATCACTATCCGCCATTCTTCCACGTAGCCACCGAGCTGATATCGCGTCTGTTAGGCACGGATGAACTCGCCACGGGCCGAGCGGTCAGCTTTTTCTCTACGCTCGCGACACTGCCAATTCTCGGCCTGTTGGCTGTCTGGCTCAGCCGCCGCGGGCGGGATCCGCTTGCTGCCGTGATCGGCGGCACGGTGGTCGGACTCATATTTCTGAGTTGCGCACCGGTTAGCGAATGGTCGCCCTTCATGCGGGTCGACATGATTGCTCTTTTGTTCGGCATGGGCGGGATGGCCTTGGCGCTGTGGGCGGTCGAGCGACCGCGCCTGCTATTCCTGGCTGCATTGTGCTTCACGCTTTCGGTCTATTCGAAGCAGGTGTCGATCGCAGCGCCTGCAGCCGCGTTCCTCGGACTGCTGGCGGTGCGTCCGCGCCTCGCCTGGGCGTTGGCGGCGATCACCATCGTGCAGAGCGGAATCGTTCTGGTGATCTTGACCTGGCTTACCCACGGCCACTTCCTGCAGCACATCATTCTCTACAACGTGAATCGGATTTCGCCTTACGGGCTGTCCGGTCTGATCGCGCCGATCGAGCAGCATGCGCTGTATATTCTGTTCGCCTGCGCCGGCGCCGCAATGCTGACCTACCGGCTGATCCACTTGTGGCGGAGCCGCACCGAACAACCGTTCGCGGTTGCCGGGATCGTCGCCGGCCTCACCTATTTCTGCCTGAAAACAGCCATGCTCGCGATGATCATGAAGTCGGGATCGAGCATCAACTATGTCGTGGAGTGGCTCGGCGCGGTGGCGATCCTGGCAGGGGTTTTAATCGTCCCGGCGGTCGAAACCGCGTTGGACGGCTTCCGCGAAGGGTGGAGCGCTCCCGGCCGGAGCCTCGCGCTACCCGCATTGGTCCTGGCGGCGACAGCATTCCAGGCCAAACTGCTTCCCTTCATTGATATGACCGCAGCGGACGCCCGGTTCGCGCGTATCGAAACCGAGCCGCTCGTGACACTCATCCGCAGGACGTCACGCCCCGTAATCAGCGACGACATGACCCTATTGATCCGCGCTGGCCGGCCGGTCGAATGGGAGCCCTCGATCGCGGCCGAGCTGGGCGCGACCGGGCGCTACGACGAAAAATCATTCGTTCGGATGGTGCGGGAGCACCGCTTCGGCCTGTTTATCACCGAGGGCGATCGCGGCGATCCGGTTTATGACAGCCGCTACAATCCTGCCGTTGCCGACGCAATCGAGGCCTATTATCCCCGCGAATATAGGATCTACCGGTTCACGGTTCACGCGCCGGCGGGCTGAGCCTAACTGCCCAGCTTATTGAGCTTGTCCTGAAGCCCCGCCAGCTGCTCCTTGAGCGCTGCCAGTTCGTCTTCCTTGCTCGCGCCTGAGGCAGGCGCCGCTGATGGTGCTGCACCCGGCGCCGCCCCCACACCACCCGGCTGCTTGAAAGCGGCCGCCGCGGCCTCGAACATGTCCATGTTGCGGCGTGCGATCTCGGCGAAGGGGCCGCCCGCGAACGTGCCCTCGATCGCCTGGCGGAACTGGCTCTGGTTGCGGCGGAACGCCTCCATCGAGGCTTCCAGATATTGCGGCACCATCGCCTGCATCGAATCGCCGTAGAGCGAGATCAGTTGGCGCAGGAAGCTGACCGGCAGCATCGTCTGGCCGCGATTCTCCTCCTCCATGATGATCTGGGTGAGGATGTTATGCGTGATGTCTTCTTCGGTCTTGGCGTCGATGACCTTGAAGTCGCGCCCGTCGCGCGTCATCTGGGCGAGGTGGTCGAGCGTGATGTAGCTCGACGACTCGGTATTATAGAGCCGGCGGTTGGCGTATTTTTTGATGATCACCGTTCCGGAACCTTCGGACGACTTCGCCATGCCGCAATCACCTCCCAATTGTGACAATGACGTAGCATCCTTCCTTGACGCGGCGCAACACAGGCCAAGGCCTTTGCCGCTTTTTCTGAGTATGTTGCGCAGCGAAACGGCGGAATCTCCCGACCGCACCGCAACAGCGCTCCGGGGACTGCGATTTTACCAGCGTGCGGACCGCAACACGGGGCCGCCGCCGATGCCCGTGATCGCGCGCGTCGGACGCGCCGTGGTCCGCGATTATGGCGGCAGCGGGCCGGCAATCCTGTTCGTGCCATCGCTGATCAACCCGCCCGACGTGCTCGATATCGATCCGGAACGTTCGCTGCTGCGCTGGCTGGCGACGCAAGGCCTGCACCCGTTGCTGCTCGACTGGGGCTCGCCGCTGCCGGAAGAGCGCGAGCTCGACGTCGCCGGTCATGTCGAGACGATGCTCCTCCCGCTGATCGACGCGATCGGGACGCCGGTATCCTTGGTCGGCTATTGCCTGGGCGGGACGATGGCGATTGCCGCAGCGGCTTTACGCCCAGTTGCGGCGCTTGCCCTGATCGCCACACCCTGGCGCTTCGCCGACTATCCCGACAGCACGCGCGAAGCGCTTGCCGATCTGTGGCGCACCGCCGAGCCTGCGACAGACGCATTGGGCGTGCTGCCGATGGAGATATTGCAGGCGGCCTTCTGGCGGCTCGATCCCAAGCGCACGATCGCCAAATATGAGGCGCACGGGCTGCGCGATCCGGCCGATCCGCAATCGCAGGCCTTCGTTCGGCTGGAGGATTGGGCCAATGACGGCCCGCCCCTCACCCGCGGCGCGGCGCGCGAATTGTTCCTCGATCTGTTCGCGAACGACACGCCCGGCAGGGGCAAATGGCAGGTCGGCGGCACGAACATCGATCCGCGGGCGTTGACCATGCCGGTGCTCGAAATCGCTTCCACCGTCGACCGGATCGTGCCCGCGGCGACCACGCCCGGCGTGGGCGAGCGCCATGATCTGGAACTGGGCCATGTCGGCATGATCGTCGGCGGCCGGGCGAAGCAGAGCTTGTGGGAGCCGCTGGCAGAATGGCTTTCCCGCGTCACATCCGCGCGCTAGGCGCCCACGTAAATTCCAATTCAGGAGTCCTCACCCAATGACCGAAGTCGTCATCACCGCCGCCAAGCGCACCCCCGTCGGCAGCTTCCTCGGCCATTTCGCGACCACGCCCGCGCATGAATTGGGCCGGATCGCGATCCAGGCCGCGCTGCAGGATGCAGGGGTCGATCCGGCGGATGTGGACGAGGTGATCCTTGGCCAGGTGCTGACCGCGGGCCAGGGTCAGAATCCCGCGCGCCAGGCCTCGATCGGCGCCGGCCTGCCCAAGGAGGTCCCGGCCTGGAGCGTGCAACAGGTGTGCGGATCGGGCCTCCGCTCGGTCGCGGTGGCGGCGCAATCGATCCAGGCCGGTGACGCCACGATCATCGTCGCGGGCGGGCAGGAGAATATGTCGATGAGCCCCCACGCCCAGGCGATCCGCGCCGGGCAGAAGATGGGCGACCTGTCGCTGGTCGACACGATGATCAAGGACGGTCTGACCGACGTCTTCAACGGCTATCATATGGGTATCACCGCCGAGAATCTGGCCGAGAAGTACCAGATCACGCGCGAGGAACAGGACCATTTCGCGACTGCGAGCCAGAACAAGGCCGAAGCCGCGCGTCGCGACGGCAAGTTCGCCAACGAGATCGCGCCGGTCACGGTCAAGGGCCGCAAGGGCGACACCGTGGTCGATCAGGACGAATTCATCCGCGAAGGCGTGGTCGTCGCCAGCCTCGCCGGCCTGCGCCCGGCCTTCAAGAAGGAAGGTAGCGTCACCGCCGCCAACAGCTCCGGCCTCAATGACGGCGCCGCCGCGATCGTGGTCATGTCTGCCGACGAGGCCAAGCGCCGCGGCTCGCCTGTGCTGGCGAAGATCAAGAGCTGGGCTTCAACCGGCGTCGATCCCGCAATCATGGGCATCGGCCCCGTCACCGCGAGCCAGAAGGCACTGGAGAAGGCGGGCTGGAAGTTCGCCGACCTCGACCTGGTCGAAGCCAACGAAGCCTTCGCCGCGCAGGCGCTCGCGGTCGGCAAGGAACTGGGTTGGGATGCATCCAAGGTCAACGTCAATGGCGGCGCGATCGCGATCGGCCATCCGATCGGCGCCTCGGGCGCGCGCATCCTGACCACCCTGCTCCACGAAATGCAGCGCCGCGACGCCAAGAAAGGTCTCGCCACGCTTTGCATCGGCGGCGGCATGGGCATCGCGCTCTGCGTCGAACGCGACTGACCGGGCTTCGGTCCGGCGCTGGCTGGGGCCGGACCACCTTTTATCGTTTCGCCTACGGAACCGGAGGGGCCCATTGCGACTTTCCGCCCCGATCATGAGCGCACTCCATCCCACTCGCCGTCAATTGCTTGCCGGAGCGGCCGCTTGCGCCGGCGGTCTTGCCCTTCCGCTTCGCTCAGCCCCCTCCGCCGCACCTTTCTCGTGGGATATCCTCAAGGCGGAGGCCGCCCGCCTCGCCGCGCGGCCTTACATCGCGCCGCCACCCCCGCCCGCCGGCGCTTCGGCGGTAAGCTACGATGTCGCCAACAGCATCGCTTACCGGCCTGAGGCCACGATCTGGCCCGATAGTGCGGCGCCGGTTCGTTTCTTTCCGCTCAACCGCTACGCGCATCGGCCGGTGCAGATCTCGCTGGTCGCGGATGGTCATGCGCGCGCCTTCCCGTTCCGGCGCGAGCTTTATAGCGGCGCCGAGCATCTTCCCGCAGACGTAGCCGGCTTTTCCGGTTTCAGACTGATGAACCCCGGTGGCCGGGGCGACTGGCTCGCTTTTGCAGGCGCGTCCTATTTCCGCTCGGCGGGACCGCTTCATCAATATGGGCTATCCGCGCGCGGGCTGGCGATCGACACCGGGCTCGGCCGCCCCGAGGAGTTTCCGGATTTCACCCATTTCTGGATCGAGCGCGGTCCCGGCGACGCGGTCACGGCCTATGCCCTGCTCGATTCCCCCAGCGCTGCGGGCGCCTGGCGCTTTGTGAACCGCGCGGGTCCGAAGGAAATGGTCCAGGAGGTCAGCCTGGTCGTGACGCTTCGGCGCGATGTCGAACGGCTTGGGTTCGCCCCGCTCACCAGCATGTTCTGGTATGGTGAGGGCAATCGCGGGCAGGCCGTCGACTGGCGTCCCGAAATCCATGATAGCGACGGGCTGGCAATGCTGACCGGGGCAGGCGAGCGCATCTGGCGCCCGCTCGACAACCCGCCCCATCCCCTCACCAACAGTTTCACAGACAAGGATCCCAAGGGCTTCGGGCTGCTCCAGCGCGACCGAAATTTCGACCATTACCAGGATGACGGCGTCTATTACGAAAAGCGGCCGAGCCTGTGGGTCGAGCCGCAGGGCGCGTGGGGGCCGGGCGCGGTCATCTTGTTCGAGCTGCCGACGCGGGGCGAGACCGATGACAATATCGTCGCCTTCTGGACTCCGTCCGCACCCGCCAAGGCCGGCAATCATTATGCGCTCGACTATCGCCTGCATTGGGTCGGCGACGAGCCCGCCCCTTCGGGTGTCGCGCGCACGGTCGATTGCTGGCGCGGCGTGGCCGGCAGGCCGGGGACGCCGCCGATTCCCGATGCCACGCGCCTGGTCGCCGATTTCGAAGGCGGCGCGCTCACCGGGCTCGACCGGTCCAGTGGGGTCGAGCCCGTGGTCTCGCTATCCGGCGCGACGCCGATCAGCAGCGTCGCCTATCCGGTGGTCGGCACCCAAAACCGCTGGCGGCTGATCGTCGATGTCCCGCACAAAAGCGGCGAGACGAACGACTTGCGGGCTTACCTGCGCCGCGGTGGCACCGCTTTGACGGAAACGCTCTTATATCAGTTTCTGTGAGTCTCGAGTTTCGAGAAGGTACTCCCGACCACCTCGTCGATACCGCAAACCACGCCTTCGGGGCTGGCGGAGAGGTGTTTCGGGAAGGCGCGTTGCGTAGCTCCGATGCGCATGTGATGATGCCCGTAACCGGTTCCGTTTCCGCGGATTCAGACCTGCCGCCGGAAGCGCCGCTGGCAATGCCGGTCCAGGATTTTTACCGCCGGCCCGAGCCTACGCATCGCAGCGCCCCGCCCCGCCATTGGGCGCGGCGCGTCTTTCTGATCGCGGGCAGCGGACTGATCGGCTTCATCGCCAGTCTCGGTATCGCCGATTTGCTCGCGCTCGATGGGTATGACGCGGTCGATCAGTTTCTTGTGATCCTGAGCCTTATGCTGTTCGCCTGGATCGGTTTCGGCCTGCTCACCGCGGGCGCCGGACTGGTCGTCTCGATCGGCAATCGCAACCGGGTGGAGCGTGCCTATCCGGCGCCTTCGCGCCCGGTCGCGGTGCTCATACCGGTCTATAACGAGGATATCGAAGCGGTCGGGGCGCGCATCGCCCGCATGGCGGCAGAGCTGGCCCAGATCGAAACCCAGTCGCTGTTCCATTTCTTCGTGCTGAGCGATTCCCACGCATCCGTCGAAACCGCCGAACGCACGATGTGCCGCGCGCTGCGCCGCCCCGACGGCTGCCCGGTCTTCTATCGTCGTCGCGCCCGCAATATTGCGCGCAAGCCCGGCAATATCGCCGATTGGGTCCGCCGCTTCGGCGCGGCCTATGAATCGATGATCGTGCTCGACGCCGACAGCCGGATGAGCGGCACGGCGATGGCGCGTCTGGCATCGGAGGTCGAGGCCGATGAAACCGTCGCGCTGATCCAGACCAACCCGCAATTGACCGCCGCGCGCACGCTGTTCGCACGCTGGCAGCAATTCTCGGTCGCCTTTTACGGGCCGATCTTCAGCGCCGGTCTCGCCTGGTGGTCGGGCGACGAAGCGACTTTCTGGGGCCATAACGCGATCGTGCGGGTGCGCGCCTTCGCGGAAAGCTGCGGCCTGCCCGTTTTGTCCGGCCCCGCCCCGCTCGGCGGGATCATCCAGAGCCACGACATGGTCGAGGCGACCTTGCTGCGCCGGCGCGGCTGGCGGACGCGGATGATGGTGTTGCGCGCGGGCAGCTATGAGGAAAGCCCGCCGACGCTGATCGACCATGCGATCCGCGACCGGCGCTGGTGTCAGGGCAATCTCCAGCATCTGCGCCTGCTCGATGCTTCAGGATTGCATTGGATCAGCCGGCTGCAATTGCTCATGGGGGCCTCGTCATATTTGACCTCGCCGCTCTGGCTGTTGCTGCTGGCGGTAAGCGCGCTCCAGTCGCTCCGCGTCGGCGGGCCAATCGCGGGCACGGGCACGCCCGGTTGGCTGGTGGCAATCACCTTTGCCCTGCTGTTCGGCACCAAATTGTTCGCCTTGATATGGGCCTTGTTCGACCGCGCGCTTGTGCGCAGCCTCGGCGGGTGGCGGGCGATCCTGATGGGCATGCTCGTCGAGATTCCCCTCTCGATCCTCGTCGCACCGATCATGATGGCATCGCAATGCCTGTCGATCGTCGAGATCCTGGCTGGCAAGCAAAGCGGCTGGCGGCCGCAGCGGCGCGACACCGAAGGCGTCCCGCTGGGCGAGGCATTCGACTATTACGCAGCCCATGTGATGCTCGGACTGCCGTTCTGGCTGGTCTCGATGGGTGATCTCGGCGCAAGTATCTGGCAGCTACCGGTGACGGTCGGTCTGCTGGGCGCGCCCTTCATCGCGGCCTGGACGTCGCGCGCGGATTGGGGCGCCCGGTTTGCCCGCTATGGCCTGTTCGCGGCGGATCCCGGTGAGATGCCCCCGACCGAAGATCAGGAACCGTCCAAGCGCACACCCGCTCCGGCCTACGCCACCGCTTAAGCCAGCGGCTTGGACTGCTTGGGCCGCGCCTTGCTCTGCTCCTGGGCGTGATGCAGCGCCGAGCCGGGCTCCGGCCTGGACGACTTGGACGGCGTATCGGCGCGCGCGTCGCGATTGACGCCCTCGAGATCGGAATGCGGCGTGGCTTCCGGCGGCTTGGCCATGATCATTCTCCTGTCCTGGAGGAGAACGCACGGCCCGCGCCTAGGCTTCCGTATGGCCGATCTGGCCGCTGTCCGCGTCGAGATCGCGCAGATCGCTGCCGCGGGTCTCGCGCCCGAACCAGGCTATCAGGATCAACGCCAGGGCCGTCGGGATCATGATCAGCGATGCCGAAAGGCCCATCGACAGGATGATGCCGCTGATCGTCAGCGCCTGCGCAAACAGGCCGCCCGCCTTGGTGCAGGCGGCGACCCAGCCGGTTGCGCGTCCGCGCACCTTCAGCGGGAAGCTTTCCGCGGTATAAGGCAGCACGATCGCGATCATGCCGTTGGTGCCCACGATCAGCAGCGCCACCGGCAGTACCGGGCTGCCCTGTCCGGCCAATTCGAGATGCAGCACCAGCAGCAGCCCTGCCAGCGTCAGCGCGATCATGGTGACCAGCGACCATTTGGTGCTCCAGCGGCTGTAGAGCAAAGCCGCCAGGAACACGGTCGGGAAGGCGATGAGCGCGCTTTCGGCGAGCAATTTGCTCGACACGCCCACCGAATAGCCCTTGGCGACCAGGTCGGCGGGCAGCCACAAGAGCAGCCCGAAATTCACCAATCCCCACGACAAGGCGCAGATGCTGAGCGCGCTCAGCTTTCCGTAGAGCTTGAGGCCGGTCAGCGCGTGCGAGCCATGTTTCTCGGCGACGATCGCGGCATTCGCCTTGCGCGCCTTTGCGCCGAAGCGGCGCATTACCGTCTCCGCCTCCTTCACGCGTCCACGCGACAGCAGGAACTTGGCCGATTCTGGAATGAACGCGCCCAGCACGACCAAAGTCAGGCCCGTCGGCAGATTTGCGAGCCATAATATCCGCCAACCGAAGATCGGCTGGAGCAATGCCGAAAGCCCGCTCGCTGCGAAATAGCCGCCGACTGCGCCGAGACCCCCAACCAGCACCAGGCTCCACCCACGATGGCGGTTGGGCATCATCTCGGCGAGCAGGGCGTAGGTCACGGGCAGCATTCCGCCCGCCGCAGCCCCCATCATGAAACACATGCCGATATTCCAGGCGAGGCTGGGCATCGCGCCGCAGATCGACGTGCCGACGAACATCACCGCCGAAAGCAGGATCGACGCCTTCCGCCCGTAAATATCTGCGATCCAACCCCAGATGACGGATCCGGAAACCGTCCCGGCCAATGCAAAGAAGGGCACGAGCGATACCGTCTTCTTGGGTACACCATATTCCGTGATCATGCCCGGCACGGTGAAGCCGAGCGAAGCCGGCTTCATCACGTCAATCACCAGGGCGATGACCAATATCGCCATCAAGCCCCAATGCGCCGGGCCAAGATGCGCATCCTCCGGCGCGGCAATGACAATGTCGGCGGCCGCCGCGCGCTGTGCGGCGACGTTGCGCGGAAGCAGGCCATAAGCAGCCACGAACACGCCGGCGACAATGAGAAACATGCCGAAGATCATCGTGCCGCCCATAGGCATGCCGGCCAAGCGATAGTGCATCGCCCGCGCCATCGCGAACATGGGCAGATGGGCACCGACGCCCGCCGTGACGGCAAGGCAGCCAAGCGCGAACGCCCATACCGCTTGCCGATCCGACAATGTGCTGCTGATCCCGCCCATCTGTACGCCTCACCCACCCGGAATTTTTTTCGACGAAAAGGCCGCGATCGTGAGAGGCGCAATCGTAAAGCGGGCAGGCTCTCGATTTTATTGACGAACCCCGCCAATCTGTGTCGCGAGCGCTACAAGGTAGGTACGTACCTACAGGATTTGAGGCTTTTATGGACGGCGATGTCATCAACAACGAAGCGCGCAAGCGGTACGAGCTGCACGCCGATGGAGGAATCGCGGTCGCTTATTACGAGCCGCGTGGGGATGCGCTCGCGTTCGTCCATACCGTCGTGCCGGAAGCGTTGCAGGGTCGCGGTCTCGCCAGCATCCTGATCAAGGCCGCACTCGCCGACGTGCGCCGGCGCGGGCTCAGGATAATCGCCGAATGCCCGTTCGTGGCGCGCTACATCGAGCGCCATCCGGAAGAACGGGATTTGCTCGCTTAGACGACACCGACGGCTCGGTCCGCAAATCCATCTCCCCCGGCGAAATTGTGGTCGGAATGGTTGCAAAAGGTCCCGCAGCGGCCCCGTCGCCGTGGTTGGGCGAGCCGTGCCATGATATCGCAATCAGCCGGCCTTAAAGGTCGAAGGGGAGGTTCGCGCCGAGGCGTGACTGAAGCGCCACGCAGGCCCGAATGACTTCCGATTGGGGGGTGACGATGCTGGCGGTGAATATCTTCTCGAACGGGGACCATGTCTGCCTCGCCTGGCGGCCGGCCGATCCCGATCCCAAGACCTGGGCACCGATCGCGGAGTGCCGGGGCTTCGCGATCCGGCGCAAGCTGACGCGCGGCGGTCAGCCATCGATCGAATCATGGCTGCGCAACCGGATCGGTTTCCAGCAAGGCGAGACCTCGCCGCCACCCACCGAAGCCTGGCGCTGGCCGATCCAGCGCTACATGTGGTGGGATTACGATGTCGAGCCCGGCGACAGCATTTCCTATTGTGTCGTCCCGGTCCTTGGCGGCCCCGGCGGACTGGTCCAACCCGATCTCACCGGCGCCACCTGGACGCGGCCTTTCACGGTCGGTCCCGCGGTCGGCGACGGCATCAGCGCCTGGTTCAACCGCGGCGTGATCGCCACGCAATGGGTCGCGCGCGCGCTCAAGGCCAAGAGCGGCGCGCCCAGAACCACATTGCTCGAAGCGGTGTCCACGCCGGGCGATCCCTTGCGCGAGCAATTGGCGGGTCATCTCAAGCCGGCCTTGCTCGATCTGCTCAAGACCGCCCCCGGCGCGGTCTATGCCGCGCTCTACGAACTCAACGATCCGGAGGTGATCGCGGGGCTCAAGGTGTTGGGATCGCGCTGCCATCTCATCCTCGGCAACGGCGCCTTCGGCAAGGGCAAGACCGACGAGAATGTGGATGTCCGTCAGGATCTGCGCGCCACGAGCCAGATCGACCTGCACGACCGCATCGTCTCGCAGGGGCATTTCGCGCACAACAAGTTCATCCTGTTCTGCGATGCCGCAGGGACGCCCGAAAAGGTGTGGACCGGCAGCACCAACCTGACCGTCACCGGACTCTGTACCCAGGTCAACAATGGCATCCTGATCGAGGATCCGGACGTGGCCGCCGATTTCAGGGCAGCCTGGGACCGGCTCGAAAAGGCGGGCAATGCGTATGGCGCGCCGCTCGTGACGGGCAATTCCACCGCGACCACGCATCGCGCCGGCGCGACCGCAGTCACGCCATGGTTCGCCGCGACCGGCCAGGCGCAGGACATGGATTTCGCGCGCGCCCGCATCAAGGCGGCGAAGAACGGAATCCTGTTCCTTTTCTTCTTTCCCGGAACCTATACGACCGAGCCCGCGCGCGAGACGCTACTGCAGACGATCCTGGAGGAGAAAGCCTCGAGCGACGTCTATACGCGCGGCGTGGTCAATCAGGAGATAAAGGGCCTGACCGATGCGGCCGCGACTGCGCCGGTGAACCTGATCCGCAACGGCGACGCCGATCCCAGCCACCTGCCCAAATCGGTGCTCGTGCCGGAGGCGATCAAGACCGCTTATCATGGCTGGGAAGCCGAACTGAAGGGCGCCAGCAGCGTGATGGTGCACAGCAAGGTGGTCGTGATCGACCCGTTCGGCGACAAGCCCGTCGTCATGACCGGCTCGCACAATATGGGTTATAAGGCGAGCCACGCCAACGATGACAATCTGGTCGTGCTGGAAGGCAACGCCGCGCTGGCGCAGGCCTATGCGGCGAACATCGTCTCGATCTTCCAGGAATATCGCTGGCGCGATTATGTCGGCTCGCACGCCAGCAATGGCTGGCACGGGCTGGAAGACAATGATCAATGGCAGGCGGGCCATCTCCAGCGCGAAGTCGCCGACATGCTTTTCTGGGTGCCCTAATTCGATCGGATCATGCCGATCCGTTTCAGATCGCGAAGCCGGATTCAGCCCGCGCGCAGGTGGGTCACGAAGGCGCGCGCATCCTCGCGCAGTTCCTGGAGGCTGGCCTCGAGCGCGCGGCCGTCGGCGCGCAAGTCGCGCACCGATTCCTGGTTCGCGATCGCCGAAGAGCGGATGTCCGCGCTGGTCGCGAACAGGATTTCGGCACGGTTCCGCACCGCTTCGATCCGCTGATCGATCAAGTCGGTGGTGCGTGCCTGATCGCGCGATACCGCGGCAACCTGTGTCGCCACCCCGCCCATCTGGTCGATCAAAGCGGTGAGTTCCGAAGTCGCATCGGCGACGCGCCGAATGCCGCGCTGCACCTCGCCCACTTGCTGGCGAACCTCGCCGGTCGAGGCGCCCGTGCGGCTGGAGAGCGACTTGATTTCGCCCGCGACCACCGCGAAGCCCCGGCCCTGCTCGCCGTAGCGCGCCGCCTCGATCGTCGCGTTGAGCGCAAGCAACTTGGTCTGGCCGGCGATCGTGTCGATCACGCTCACCACTTTCTCGACCTCCTGCGCGCGTTCGACCGATTGATGGACCGCGCCCTCGGCAAGATCGGCATGCTCCTGGATGCGCGCGACGATCGCGTTCGACATCGCCGCCTGATTGTCGATCGTCCGGATCGCTGAAACCAGCGCGCCGGTCGCCGCACCCGCCATCTCCATCTCGGAAGCGAAAGCGGAGGCCGCCTGCTCCAGATTCTCGGCCAGCGTGTTGGCGCCTTGCACCGCCTGGTCGACGCGTTCGGCATTATGGTCGAGCCGGCGCATCGCCTGCTGCGCCTGATCGATCATCGCGCCGACGCGCGATTCGAACTGGTGGAGAAGATGATCGAGCGTCTCGCGCTTGGCGCGCTCGCCTTCGGCGGTGGCCGCGGCAACCGCGGCGGTGCGTCGCCGCTCCTCTTCATTGGCATCGCGCTCGAGCATGTCCTTCTCGATCGCCTGGACACGGAAGGTCTTGAGCGCCGACACGATCTGGCCGAGCTCGTCGCCGCGATCGAGCGCATCGAGATCGACCTCATGGTCGCGTGCGGCAAGCGAGCTCGTCACTTCGGCAATGCGCAGGATCGGCCGGATCAGCGAACGGCCGATCGCCATCGGTCCGGCCACACCGACCACCGCGAGCAGGACCGCTGACAGCGAAACTAGCACGACCATCACCTCGATCCGGCGCTGGATCGCCGCGGCATGCTCGCGCGCGTCGGCCACGCCGCTGGCGGTGATCGCGTCGATCTGCTCGATCACCTGACGCGCATTGGCGCGAAACGGGGCAAGCATGGCGGTGCTCGATGCGAAATCGATGTCGAGCATCGACGACACGACGTTGATCGCATCGGCATATTTGTCGATCAGCGCGAGCGTCGTCTGGATCTTGCGGCGATCCTCGTCCGGCGCCGAAGCGGCGAACTGGGCAAGGTCGGCCCGCACCTGCTTCAATTCCGCCTCGATCGCGGCGGTGCGCGCGGCGACGTTGGTACCGGGAATGGCGGCCGCCTTGTCCGCGAGCAATTGGTACATTTCGCCATTGGCATGTTCGAAGCGCGCGGTGACATCGCTGAGCGTCGCGACATCGGTCATGTCGCGCGTGACCAGGCGATCCGTTCCGTTCTGCGCATAGATCAGAGCGGCCATGCAGAGCGTGACCGACACCAGGAACAACGCGAGCATGGAAGCCGGCGCGGCGGCGAACTTCCACACCAGCGGCCAATCCCGGAAGCGGATCTTCCGTTCAAACACTTCGATCAAGGCGATCAGGCGCTTCACAGCCCGAATTTGATCCCCGCCATGACGCGCCGGTCGGCCGGAATCGGGGATCCCGACGCGCCGCTGGCGCCCGTGAGGTTTTCACCGGTTAGCGTGACGGTCGCGCGGCCGAACCGGACACCGAACTTCTGATCCCATGCCAAAGCCGACTTTACGTCGAACAACGCGATCTGGCCCAGCACGTCGTCGCTGAACTGGCGCGTGGCGGACGTATAGCGAAGCACCGACGTGGCGAACCAGCGGTCCTGCCGATAGCCGATTTCGACATTGGCCTTATGGCGTGCCGTCGTGTCGCGCGGCGACAAAGCCAGCACCTCGATCGGCTGCAGCTTCTGGTTGGTGTCGGTGAAGGTGTAGTTTGCGCGCCAGTCGACGTGCCGGCCGATCGTGCCGGACAGCGACACTTCCGCACCGGCGGTGCGGAACTCGCCCGCATCGGCGAAACGCGCGACCAAGGAGAAGCCGCCGACCATGCTTGGCGTCAGGGTCAGCGCCTCGCCCGGCGAAGCGATGGAATCCTTGGTGCGGGTATAGAAGAAGGTGACGTCGAGCTTGGTCTTGTCCGTCAGGGGCCTGGTGTAGCCGATCTCGCCGCTCCACACCGCGACCGGCTTGAATCCGGGCGAGCCGGCCAGCAACAAGGTCGGCAGACCCGGCATCGGCGCCAGCGGCAGGCGCAGGCCGAGATCGATCAACGAGGGTATCTGATAACCCAGCCCGCCATTGACGCGCAGCTGGCCCGCAGCGCCGAACTGGAACAGCGCCGCCGCGTTGAAGCTCGGGCGAACGAACTGCCGGTCATAGTCGCTCGGTTCGTTGGCGGCGGGAAGGCGCACCGGGCCATCCGCGCCCAGGCCGAAATGATCCAGACGTCCGGCGAAGGTCAGCGCGAAGGCGTCGGTCGGATGCAGGTCGATCATCGCGCTGCCCGACCAGACGGTATAGTCGATCCGGGGCGCGAACAGCGCCGCGCCGTCGAGCCGGTTGTTGCGATATTCCACGCCGAGACGCAGCACATTGCTGAGTCCCAACCTGACGAGCGCGGAGCCCTGCGCCACGACGATGCGGTTCTGCATCGATTCGGGGTCGAATTCGGTGGTACCGCTCTTGGCCTGCCCGAAATGCGCGTCGAGCCAATTGGCATAGACGCCGCCGGTCAGGCTGCCCCAATCGGTATCGTGATCGGTACGGATGCCGGCCGTCATCGCCTCATAACGCTGGCGCGTGGCGATCTGGGTCGGCAGCAGTTCCAGCTCGGCATTGGTCGAATAGCCGCCATTGAGCGTGACGCGGGTCCTGGCGTCGGCCGAAACCTCCAGCGTCCCGTCCACCTCGTCCCGCTTGACCGCCCCGTCCTCCGTCGGAGGAGACTGGTCTGCCGCGAAATGGCGTTCGCTTTCCTGTTGATGCCCCGCCGAAAGGCGGAGCGCCGCATTGCGGCTTAGCGGGATCGTGGTCACCGCACTCAACCGGTCATAACCATGCGTGCCGAGTTCGCCCGCGGTGACGAGCGACTGCCCATGCGAAGCGCTGATCGTGATGATGTTCACCACCGCGCTCGCGGCATTGAACCCGAACAAGGCGGCGGCGGGACCGCGCACCAGCTCGATCTGCTGGATTTCCTCGAGCTGGACACCGAGCAGGTTCCAGTCGGTCATCCCATAATGGTCGAGATAGACCTGACGGCCGTTGACCAGCACCAGCAGGCGCGGGTTGTAGGTCTGCACCCCACCGCGCACCGCGACGTCGGACTGCCCCGCCGTCCAGCGGTTCACGTCGATTCCGGCATAGGATTTGAGCAGGCCGGGCACGTCGTGCGCGGGCGAATGCGCGATCTCGTCGTGCGTGATGATCTCGATCGACGCGGGCGTCTCGGACGCGCGTTGCGGCTTGCCGGTGACGCTGGTGGTCACAGGCTCTCCGATCGTATCCTCCAAGGCCTGATAGTCGACCGACTGGGCGGACGCCGCCGATGCGAGCAGGCCTGCGACCAACGAGAGGGAGGCAACGCGAACACAGGAAAGCATGACTCTTAGATTTCCTTGACGAGCATGAGGAAAGCCGATCCGAACTGGATATTCGCGGCCTTGCTGGCGGCGCGGCTGACGGTGATCTGGACGCGGGGCGACGAGCTGATCGCGACCACGCAATGCGCCGCCTCGACGCAGCCCACGTCCGATGTGATGGTCAGGATCGACTGCCGCGCCGCAGCCGCGGCGATCTGGCCCTGCGCCTCGCGCAGGCCCGTGGTCACGAAGGCGACATGCACCCCGGCCAGCCCGCCCAGCGCATTCGCCGCGACGCGCTTCAGCCGCAGCGTGCCCTTGCCCGCGACCAGGGTCCCGCCATGCTCGATGCTCGCGGCCTCGGCTTCGGACGCGGCATTGCCCGGCTCATAGATGATCGCGGCGGGGATCGTCCCGCTCGGCGCAGGCTGCAGGAAAGAGATGACCCGGGTAGCGACGGGAAGGTTGAGGTCGGCGGCCGCCATCGGCGACGCCAGGCCGAGCGCGGCAGTTACGCCGACCACGCTCATATATTTTGTTACAGGCACGCGAACCCCTCACCCCAAAGGACCAGCGCCTTATAAAAACCGAGCCTTGTGAAATGGTTAACCGGGCGCTGACCCTCACCTCGCTCCGCGACGGAAGCAGCCTGCCCTGCCTGAAAGGAAGGGGAGCGCTACCGTGCAAATGCTTGGTGTGCCGGCCCCAATTCAGTATCAGAAGATACCAATCAGCCGGCCGGAATTCATGGCGACCAGTACATTCGACCTGTTCAAGATCGGCGTAGGCCCATCCAGCTCGCACACGATGGGCCCGATGACCGCGGCCGCCAATTTCGCGCATCGCATCGCGGATCGCGCCGCGCGGGTCGAGGTTTCGCTTTACGGATCGCTCGCGCTCACCGGCAAAGGCCATGCGACCGACCGCGCGATCCTGCTCGGCCTCGCCGGGCATGTGCCCGCCGAGATCGACCCCGACGCCGCCGACGCCGAAGTAGCGGCAATCCGCGCTACCGGGCGCCTCATGCTCGACGGCGCCCGCGAGATCGGCTTCGACGAAGCGCGCGACCTGCTGTTCCTGCAGCGCGAGCGGCTCGATTTCCATTCCAACGCCATGACCTTCGCCGCCTTCGACGCCGCGGGCAGCGAGGTTGCGCGGCGGACCTATTATTCGGTCGGCGGCGGCGCGGTGCTCGACGAGGATCAGATCGGCCGCAACGCTCCGCCCGAAGGCGGCTGGGACGTGCCTTATGTCTTCCATTCGGGTGCCGAGCTGCTCGCGATTGCCGCCAGCACCGGCAAGACCATCGCCCAGCTGATGCGCGAGAATGAGGAAGCCGCGCTTGCGCCCGAGGAGGTTTCCGCCCGTCTTGCCGCGATCCGCGACGCGATGTCCGCCTGCATCGATCGCGGCGTGCGTTCGGACCTGGAGGAGCTTCCGGGGGGGCTGCGCGTCAAGCGCCGCGCGCCCTGCGTTCACCGCACCCTGCTCGCGCGCCAGGAACGCGCGCTCGCCGATCCGCTGACCGTGATCGACTGGATCAACCTGTGGGCGCTCGCGGTGAACGAGGAAAATGCCGCCGGCGGCAAGGTCGTCACCGCCCCCACCAACGGTGCCGCCGGGATCGTTCCCGCGGTGCTGCGTTATTATGAACGCTTCGCGCCCGCGGCCTGTAGCCAGGGCGTCGAGGATTTCCTGCTCACCGCCGCCGCGATCGGATCCTTGTTCAAGGAAAATGCCTCGATCTCGGGCGCCGAAGTCGGCTGCCAGGGCGAGGTCGGAGTCGCCTGTTCGATGGCCGCTGCCGGCCTCGCCGCCGCGCTGGGCGCGACGCCTGGCCAGATCGAGAATGCCGCCGAGATCGGCATGGAGCATAATCTCGGCCTGACCTGCGATCCCGTCGGCGGGCTGGTGCAGGTGCCGTGCATCGAGCGCAACGCGGTGGGATCGGTCAAGGCGATCGAGGCGACACGCCTGGCGATGCTGGGTGACGGCACGCACCGCGTCAGCCTCGACCAGGCGATCGAGACGATGCGCAAGACCGGGCTCGACATGAGCGAGCGCTACAAGGAAACCTCGCTCGGCGGCCTCGCGGTCAACGTCGTGGAATGCTGAAGCCCCGAAGGGGAAAATCAAAAAACACCAGAAACGAACTTGATGATTTCGAGCTTGCGGCGGCAGGCAGGGTTGTGACCCGATCAAAGCGCGCGTCCATTGCGTGGTAGGACGTGCCAAATCTGAGAAAGAACCGAAGCTCCCGATGTGCCGCGGGCGGTATCAGCGCGCCGCTCACTACATACGCCTTATACGTACATTTGTCAACGACCATGCTCCCGGCTCATTCTCGCCGGTCGAGCTGTCGAAATCGGATGCATCCGGGCCGCCGCCTTCCAAATCGAGGCAGCGGCCCGGTGCTTTACGAAGCGAGGCGAAGGACCTCAGGCGGACATCGCGCCCGGATCCATCCAGATCGCTTCCCAGACATGGCCGTCGGGATCGGCGAGACCGCGATTGTACAGGAAGCCGAGATCCTGCTTGGGATTGATGTCGGCTTGCCCGCCATGCGCGGTGGCGGCGTCGTTCATCCGGTCAACCGCCGCGCGGCTCTCGCAGGAAATGGCCAGCATCACTTCGCTCGACGTGGCCGGCGGGATCGGGCGGCTGGTAAAGCCTGCCCATTTGGAATGGGTGAGAAGCATGACGTTGATCGTCTCGCTCCACACCATGCAGGCCGAATTATCGTCGCTGAACTGCGGATTGTTGGTGAATCCCAGCGCCTCGTAAAAAGCCTTGGCCCGGGTCAGGTCGGTCACCGGCAGGTTCACGAAAATCATCTTGGTCATCACAGATCTCCTCTGGTCGCGACAGACATTGCCCAATCCGGGGCTTCATCCGCCGTTCAAAGCTTCGCCATGACCGTCACGGCGATTGCTTGGTTGGCGGGATAGAGGCGCTGCGCTGGCCAGGAATTGATATTTGGTAGGAAATCGCGTCAGCGCCGGTCGGGCCTCGTCATCGCGATCGTTCTGCGCAGGCGGCTCAGGCTTTCCGGGGTGATGCCCAGCCAGGCGGCGATGTGATGCTGCTTCAAGCGCCGGTGCAGATCGGGCTCCCTGCGGATGAAATCTACGTAACGCTGCATCGCGTCGTCATGCCGAAAGGCGATTTCGCCCGGTTCCTTCTCGATGATCCAGTGCCGCTCCATGTAGCGGATGTAGAATGCCGCAATGTCGGGGAAGTCGCTGACCAGCGCCTTGAAGGCCGCGAAGTCATATTCGAGGACATTGCTGTCCTCGATCGCGGTGATCGCGAACAGGCTGGGCTCGCCGAGCAAGGTCGCGCTGACCGATGCGGCAATGCGGTTCTCGGGGAAGAAATATTTGATGATCAGGTCGCCCTCGCGGCCGACATAATGCTGGCACAGCAGACCTTCGACGACGAAGGCGCAGGTGCTCGGCACGTCGCCCGCCCGGATGAAGGGTTCGTCCTTGCCATAGTGCCTGGGCCGCAGGAGCGACGACCAGGCCTGCTCGGCTTCCGCGGACAGATCGGTATAGGTGCGGATCTTGGTGAAGAAGGCGTCTGTGTTCATGGGGAATCCGCGAGTCGGCGATGGTCTTAAGCCAGCCCATCCCATCGTCGGTGGGAAAAAGGCAACTCGCGCGTTGCGGACGACGCGGCGAATTCGGCCCGCGGCACATGCCTCTTCGCTCGGTGGCTTGCTTGCGTTAGGAGAAGGGATGACGAGGGATTCAGCAATCGATCGGGCTTTTGATCTGGCAAGATCGGGCCACTACCGCAGCGTCTCCGAAGTTATCCGTCACTTGCCCGTGCAGGATCGGGCGTCCGTCGAGGCGCATCTGTCGCAGCCCGCGGCCAGGCGAGAGCTCATTCTGACCTGCAGCAATGCTTGGCTTGCGGCCGACTAACCTCGGAACCTCCCCAATTTTGCCGGTCGGTCCGAATGGGAGCTCCGACCCAGTTGCCGTCGTTTGCGTCCGGCCGCATTGAGCAACATGCCTATCGTAGAAGCCTTTGACAGCAAGGACGCCGCCATTCCCCTATTTACGGCCGAGTTCGACTTCCTTCCGCGTGTAGGCGATTACCTCTCGCGGAACACTGAGGGATATTTCAAATACTACAATGTCGTTGAAGTCTGGAACCGACAGGACAGTGAAACAGATGCTTTCCGGGCCTGTATTCGTGTTGAATTGAACGACTGACGCTTTTCACCAATTCCAGCCGTTTGCGAAGGCAGTCGCAAGCTACGTAAATTCGGGAACCTCAGAAGGTGCTGTTTCAGCGCAATCGCCGCGGCCGAACCCAGCCCGCCGAGCCTCGCAAGCCGCCATTTGCCAAGTTTCCCGATCGGCGGCATCGGCGGGCCATATGAGCGAAAGAATCAGATTTCAGCTATCCGCCTCCGTCTTCGTCATCCTCGCGCGAGGCGATGAGGTCTGCATGCTCAAGCGCAAAGCGACGGGCTGGATGGATGGCTCGTTCAGCGTTCCCGCCGGCGGCCTGGATGCCGGCGAAACCATCCACGCTGCCGCCATCCGCGAAGCCTATGAGGAGATCGGCGTTCGAATAGCCCCTCCGGACCTGGAGCATGTCCACACGCTTCATAGCAGGACCAATGGCCAGACGTGGATAGGTCACTTCTTCAAGGCCGCCACGTGGGACGGAACACCTATATTGCGTGAACTCGACAAGCACAGCGATCTTCAATGGAGACCGTTTCACGCACTTCCGTCGAAGACCATTCCTTACGTGCGGCAGGCTCTTTCATGCCTTGCGGCGGGGCAATCATATTCGGAATTCGGGTGGAATTAACGCTGGTCCGGCTCTGCGTTCGATCTCCGCGGTTCGAAGTCTGAGCGAATAGGACGCCAATGCAAATGCCGCCGGATCTTTCGACCGGCGGCATTTATAACTTCGCCTTGAGGCGGGGAGATTATACGAACGCGGTCCGCCGCCGACGATTACGCAGCGCAAACCCCGCAACGCCAAAGCCCGCCACCATCAGCGCCCAGCTTGCCGGTTCCGGCACCGCCACCGACACGTCGAACGTTCCGTTGGAATTGAAGCTGTAGCCGTTCGCGTTGGCGGAATAGAGCGTGTAGCTCGTAGGGGTGTTGCCCCAAAAATTATATTCGGTGCCGCTTGCGGTACTGAAGAGAATGCCATCGCCGTCAAAAACCGGCGTGGTCGAGTAATAGTCGTTATCGAAATAGAAGAGGCCATCCGGCGAAGTGCCCTGATTGGGTTGGGCAGGATTCATTATCAGGCCGGTGATCGCGTCCCCATCCACATCGCCCGAAATCGAAAGCACGTCATAGGCACTCACGCCGTTGACCGTATCGGACGTCGTGAAGTTCAAATGTGCAAGGAACGGCTGCGACGAGCTGGTATAGGTTCCGAGAAAATGGCCAGCCTGAACTGGCATAGCGGCCAGGACGGCACCTGCTACCGCCATCATGATAGATTGCGTTTTCATGTGTATCCCCCAATTCGACTCCCCACGAGTCGTCGAAATCTACCATGGTTAGCAATCCGTTACTATGCGCTCTCGGTGCGCGTTCTCCGAAACATTAAGTTCCTGTGGAAAGGGGCATTGTAATTTGGCCACAAGATACCTTTGCACCTACTTCAGTTGCGCCCCCAATGACCGTACCGACCGAGGATTTTCACCGGCTTGGAAATAGCCTCGGCTTTTGACCCACAAGCCGACATTGCCACTGCTGCCCCAATTGGCCGCTATGTATCGCTGAACGCAGGTTGATTATGGTGAGGGTATGGAAGGTACACCGCCATCTTCGGACGCGCCCATCATCAACGACGGAGATTTCTATGTTGAACCGGGATGCTGCCTCCTCTGCGGCGTGCCCGAGGACTTGGCACCCGAGGTTTTCCAGACCGGAGAGGATCACTGCTTCGTCAGAAGACAGCCATGTTCGCGGGACGAAGTCGACAGAACAATACAGGCGATGTGGTCGAGCGAAGTTGATTGTGTCCGTTACCGTGGACATGACCCAGGGCTTCTGGACAGGCTAGCGCGGGCAGGCATGAGCGATCAGGCCGACCATTCCGATCGGCCAAGCGCACCAGCGGCTCTCCGAGATAAAGTAACCTTCAGAATGCCTTCGGAGCTAGGCCTCTTGCCCACCGCGTCGAGGGTTGCGAGCGCATTTCGCGCTGACATGCGGGCGAGTGGCAGAAGAGTGCGGCCGGCGCTGTTCGGACGTCGATCGATTTGGGTGTCCTGGTTTGGCAACCAGTTCCATCGAGTGCATGTGATAGAAGAAGATAATGGAAAGCTCGTCGCTAACTTGCTGTCGCGCACAGCACTTCCGGGGCTCGCGTGGCTTGTGCACGATTGGCTTCGCGCAAAGGGAGCAGAGGACATCCTATGGGAGACGGATGAAGATCCGGATTCTCTGAGTTCGACGCCAATGTGATCCGGCTACAAGCCATCAGGCCAAACGAGAGCTAACCACCAACAGCAGCCGTTCGCGAAGGCAGTAGCAAGCTACAAGGGCGCGCCCTTGGATACCCACCAGGCGATGCCGGCAGCAATCACCGCCCCCACCGCGATCCGCCAAAAAGGCGCGTGCGCAGGCGCGGCGGGCGTGACCGCTTTCCACTTTTTGCGGCCCGTGATCATCGGGCCGACCAGATTGTCGCGCTTGATCAAGAGATAGAACAGGATCGCGCACAGATGCAGCGCGACCATCGCCAGCAGCAGGTTGAACAGCAAACCATGCCAGCCCCGCGCCGCATCGGCCTGGTCGTAGGAAATGAAATGTGTCAGCGGCCCGGATTCGATGCCGTCGACATCCTGCGTGAACAGGCCCGACACGGTCTGTGCGATCATCAGGCCCAGCAGCAGGATCACGCTCAACGCACCGAGCGGATTGTGGCCTATCGCCGGTTCGCTTTTGCCGCGCATATAGGCCGCAATTTCGCGCGGGCCTTTCAGGAAATGGGCGAAACGCGCGGTCTCGCTACCGAAGAAGCCCCAGAGGATGCGAAACACCAGCAACGCCAGGGCGATGTACCCCAGCAGCTCATGAGTCTCCATCCGGTCCTTTTTCCAGGTCCACCACAAAGCGGGCAGGAGGAGAACGAAGCTCCAGTGGATCAGGCGAACCGGCCAATCCCATAGCCGGATCGCCTCTCCCCGGTCGTCCATTCCTTAGTCCCCGCGCTGCTTGAAGGTCTCGTGGCAGCTCTTGCAGCCATTATTGCCGACCGCGCCTGCGGCCGCGCCGATCTGCGCGACATTGCCCGTCTTCGACGCCGCCACCAGCCCGTCCACCGCCTGCCGGAACGCGACCGCGTCCTTGTGGAATTCGGCCTTCTGCGTCCAGATCGCGGGGAGCGCATGGGTCTTGGCGCCGGATTCGGGGCCGGAGCCTTGCGGGAACCAGCTTTCCACCTGCGGCGCGAGCGACTGCATCTTGGCGGCATTGGCCTGGATCGTGGGGATCGACGGATCCGACTTCTTGAGCTCCTCGCCGATCGCCTTAAAGGCGCCGCCGAACTGCTTCATATTGTGCTGGCGCTGGGAAATGGTGTCGGTAACCGCCGCGCTGACCAGCCCGGCCGCGCCGAGCAGGATGAATGCGAAAGCCGTCTTCTTGCCAATCCGCCACGCCATAAGATTCACTCCCGTCGATGGTTTAGAACCATGCTGTTACGGGGGCGTGCCGGGGTTCGTCCAGCCCGGATTGGTCGCGAAGCGACGGGCCGTGACGCGCGCTACGCGGGACGGATGCTTCGGGGAGGATGAGGGATGGTGGAGCCGAGGGGGATCGAACCCCTGACCTTCGCAATGCCATTGCGACGCTCTCCCAGCTGAGCTACGGCCCCGCGCCCTTCGTGCCGCCCTTAAAAAGGGGGTCGATGACGAAGCCGCCGGATGGGTGCCGGCGGCGATGAGGGCCGCGCCTTAAGGCAGGCGCGGCACCCATGCAAGCGGGAAAAACCCGCTTATTTTCGAACTCGTTCGAACTTAGTGGTCTTCTTCCTGATCGCCGGTATCGACGCCAATATCGTCGTCGCCGCCGAGATCGACATCGTCGTCCGCGTTCGGCTCTTCGTCCTCGTCGACGTCCAGATCCTCGGCCAGATCGGAATCTTCCGTTTCCTTCTCCGACTTGGGCTTGGGTGCGTCGAACGGCAGCGGCTGCTTCGACTTCAGGATCGGCTCGACCTCAAAGACGGTGCCGCATTCGACACAGGTGATCGGCTCTTCCTGGCCGAGATCGTAAAAGCGCGTGCCGCACTTGGGGCAGGTGCGCTTGGTGCCCCATTCCGGTTTCACCACGGGTTTTTGCTCCGAAAGAAATTCAAGGGAGGCGATCCGAACAATGCGGACCGGCCGAACGCGGGGCGCCTTGCCATGAGCCGGGGCCGCTGGCAAGGCCGCCGCCAATGCACCACATGGCCCCCACCCCCGCCGCCTTCAAGTCCACCGGTCCATTGAAGGGCCGCGTGCGCGTGCCGGGCGACAAATCGATCTCGCACCGCTCGCTGATGCTGTCGGCGCTGGCGGTGGGTGAAAGCACGGTCGAAGGCCTGTTGGAGGGCGAGGATGTGCTTGCCACCGCCGCGGCGATGCGCGCGATGGGCGCGGATATAAAGCGCGGCGACGACGGGCGCTGGACGGTTCATGGCGTGGGCGTGGGCGGGCTGCTTCAGCCGCAGACCGCGCTCGACATGGGCAATTCGGGTACTTCGACCCGCCTGCTGATGGGCTTGGTGGCGAGTCATCCGATCACCGCCACCTTCACCGGCGACGCCTCGCTCTCCAAGCGGCCGATGGCGCGCGTGATCGACCCTTTGTCGCAAATGGGCGCCGAATTTACGGCTAGCCCGGGCGGCCGGTTGCCCTTGACCTTACGGGGCATCAGCCCGGCGGTGCCGATCGACTATCGCCTGCCCGTCGCCTCGGCACAGGTGAAGTCGGCAATCCTGCTTGCCGGGCTCAACACGCCTGGTTTGACCCGCGTGATCGAGCCCGTGCCCACGCGCGATCATAGCGAGCGCATGCTCAAGGGGTTCGGAGCGGAGCTTTCGGTCGATCTGGAGGCCGACGGCGCGCGGATCATCGCGATCCGAGGGGAGGCCGAATTGAAGCCGCAGCATATCGTCGTGCCGGGCGACCCCTCCTCCGCCGCCTTCCCCGTGGTCGCGGCCTTGCTGGTGCCGGGGTCGGACGTGGTGGTCGAGAATGTCGGCCTTAATCCCACGCGCGCTGGGCTGTTCGAGGTGCTGCGCATGATGGGCGGCGAGATCGAGCTGCTGGACGAACGCGAGGTCGGCGGCGAGCCGGTCGCGGATCTGCGCGTGCGCGGATCGGCACTCAGGGGCGTCGAGGTCCCGCCCGAAATCGTGCCGAGCATGGTCGACGAATTCCCGGTCCTGTTCGTGGCCGCCGCGCTGGCGGAGGGCCGCACCGTCACGCGCGGACTGGAGGAATTGCGCGTCAAGGAAAGCGACCGGATTGCGGTGATGGCCGAAGGGCTGCGTGCGATCGGCGCCCACGTCGAGGAGACCGAGGACGGGCTGATCATCGACGGCACCGGCGGCGAGAAATTGCCCGGCGGCGCCACCATCGCCGCGCATCTCGACCACCGGATCGCGATGAGCTTCGCGGTCGCGGGCCTGATGGCGCGCGATACGGTCACGATCGACGACATGGCGCCGGTCCAGACCAGCTTCCCGATCTTCACCGATCTGATGCGGACCTTGGGCGCCGAGGCCGCCTGAGGCGATGCATCTGCCCGACCGTGGAGACGCCCGGATCGCGCCGACGATGCCGGGCATTCGCCTCCGCCCCGAGCGCGAGGCGATGGTGCCAGTCGGGGGTGGGCACATCTATGTTCGCATCAACGGCGATCTGGACAATGGCCGCCCGCCGATCGTGATGGCGCATGGCGGGCCGGGCAGTTCGCATTGGTATTTCCTGAACGCGACCGCACTGGCGGACGAGCGCGCCGTGATCCTCTACGACCAGCTCGACAGCGGGCGTTCGGACAATCCGAACGATCCGGCCAATTGGCGCGTCGAGCGCTTCGTCGACGAGCTGGAAGCGATCCGCGCTCATCTCGGGATTACGCGCTGGCATGTGCTCGGCACAAGCTGGGGCGGAACGGTCGTCCTGGAATATGGCGCGCGCCGATATGGCGCTCTCGCCGGCCTGATCCTGCAATCGCCGCTTATCTCGACCGGAATCTGGTTGCGCGACGCCAATCGCCTCAAGGATGCGATGCCGCCCGCGATCCGCGAACTTCTCTATCTGTGCGACACGCCCGGCGCTGCCGACGAAGCGGATTGCGAGAAGGCGACCGAGGCTTTCTATCGCCGCCATATCCAATTGTGCGATCCGGCGCCCGAAATCGCGGCCTACCGCGCCGCGCTGCCACGCAGCTTCAATGCCGCGATCTACAATCATATGTGGGGCCGCGCCGAGTTCACCGCGAGCGGCACGCTCAGGGATTATGAAGGCAGGCCCCTCCTCGAGCGGCTAAACGGCGCACGCACCCTGTTCGTGACAGGCGAAGCGGACGAGGCGATCCCGGACACCGTGGAAGCCTTCGCACGCCAGGCCGGTGCGGATTTCGCCATCGTCCCCGATGCCGCCCATTTCGCGATGAGCGATAATCCGCAGGCCTATCTGGCCATATTGCGTCCCTGGCTTCTAAAGGCAGACGCGTGACGCTCGACCTTGCCAATATCGTCGGATTGATCGGCAGCGCGATCATGGTGATCGCCTTTGCCTATTCGAATCTGGCCAAGCGGATGAACCTCGTGCTGTTCAACCTGTTGAACCTGCTGGGCGCGGTGATGCTGGGTGCGTCGCTGACGGTTCATTTCAATATGGCCTCGATGCTTCTGGAGATCGTGTGGGCGGCAATCGCTTTGTTCGGACTGGTCAGGGCGCTCATGGCGCGGGCGCGGGCATGATCATCGCGGTCGATGGGCCCGCCGCATCGGGCAAGGGCACGATCGCCAAGGCGCTCGCCCTCCATTACGGCCTGCCGCATCTGGATACAGGCCTGCTCTATCGCGCGGTCGGGCTGGCGGTGCTGGAGGGCGGCGGCGATCCGGCCTCGCCCGACGACGCGCTCCATGCCGCCAATCATCTGGCAAGCGCGCTCGACGATCCGGGCCTGAAATCGGAAGCCGCGGGCAAGGCCGCGTCCCTGGTCTCGGCGCATCCCGGCGTGCGCGCGGCGCTGCTCGAACGGCAGAAGCGCTTCGCCAACCAGCCGGGCGGCGCGGTGCTCGACGGGCGCGATATCGGCACGGTGATCGCGCCGCACGCCGACGCCAAATTGTTCGTGACCGCCAGTGCCGAGATCCGCGCCGAGCGCCGCTTCGCCGAATTGAAGCGCATGGGCCTCGACGTGCATCTCGACGCGGTGCTGCACGATATCCGCGCGCGCGACGAGCGCGACAGCGCGCGTTCCGCCGCGCCGTTGAAGCGCGCCGACGATGCCGCCTTGCTCGACACGAGCGAGCTTGGCATCGAGGCCGCGATCGAAGCGGCGATCGCGCTGGTCGAGCAACGCCCCTTTTCCGCCGCCAACGACTGACCTTTCCGGAAAATTCTAGGATGATGCGCGCTTTTCTTATCACGCTGTCTCTGGTTGCGGCCGGATGCCTTGCTTCCGGGGCGGAGGTGCGCCCGCATGCGCGGCCCACGCCTTTGCCCAAGGTCGCGATCGTCACTAGCGAAGGCACGATCACAGCGGTGCTGGAGGCCAAGCGCGCGCCGATCACGGTCGCCAATTTCCTCCATTATGTCGACACGCACCGCTTCGACGGCACTTATTTCTATCGTGCGGCGCGCAGCAAGTCGGTGAAGGGCAACGGCCTGATCCAGGGCGGGCTCGATCATAATATCGCGAAGAGCTTCCTGCCGATCAAACATGAGCCGACCAGCAAGACCGGGATCAAGCACACCGACGGCACGCTCTCGATGGCGCGCAACGAGGTCGGTTCGGCGATGGCCGACTTCTTCATCACGATCGGCCCGGCGCCCGATCTCGACGCGCGCAGCAATTATGCGGGCTACGCCGCCTTCGGCCACATGCTGAGTGGCAAGGCGGTGGCGCAGCGCATCCTCGCCAAGCCGACCTTCCCCGGCGGCTATGACGAAATGACGCTCAACCAGATCATCCGCGACAAGGTGAAGATCATCACGATCAAGCGGATCAACTGATCTGCCTGTGGCCTCGTCATTGCGAGCGTAGCGAAGCGATCCAGATCCAGCCCGCGAAGAATCCAGGAGTGGATTGCTTCGTCGCTACGCCCCTCGCAATGACGCCCTGCATGGTCACCCGCTCCTTACCTAAATAGGCAGGTACTTGCACAAGACGGCCTGTGCTTGAATGGTATCGCGTAACGGCCCATGCTGGCCGCGGTTCGGCGCCGGGGGGACTGGCCGAGTGGCGACTATTCTGCTGGTCGAGGATCATCCGCTTTTCTGCGAGGGCTTCGCGCGCATGGCGCAGGTCCTGGCTCCAGGCTGGTCGGTGCGCAGCGTCGATTGCGCCGATGCCGCCTGCGCCACACTTGCGGAGAGCCACGCCGACGTGGTGATCGTCGATGCGGGTCTCCCCGGGCGCGACGGCTTTACCTTGATGGAAGAGCTTTCGGCCGCGCATCCGCATATCCCGCTGATGCTGATCTCTGCACGCGAGGATGCCGCCGCCCGGATGCGCGCGCAGGCGTGCGGCGCGGTCGGCTTCATCGGCAAGCGCGAGCCGTCCGAAGCGATGGTCGCGCGGATCGCGATCGTGCTGGCGGGCGGCACCGCCTTCGACCAGCCGAGCGACGACGTGCCCAGGCTCACCGCGCGTCAGGTCGAGGTGCTCGAATTGCTGGCGCAAGGCCATGGCAACAAGGAGATCCGCCATCGGCTGGGCATCGCGGAACGCACCGTCCGCGCGCACCTGACCGATCTTTTCCAGACGCTGGGCGCGCAGACCCGCGTCCAGGCGATTTTGCGTGCGCGCGAGTTCGGCCTGATCGCGTGACCGATATCGCCGCGGCGAGGCCGGCCAACGAGGCCGATCCGGTCAGCACCGAAGCGATCCGCACGCTTTATTTGCAGTTGCGCAACAGCGCGGCCGCCGCGGGCATCGTCACCATCTACATGGTAATCACGACCTGGCCGTGGAGCCCGCACCGCACGATCCTGATCTGGCTCGCGGTTCAGCTTTCGACGCAGATTGCGCGCGAAGGGTTGCTCCAGGCCTATCGCCGCGCGCGTCCCCCTCCCGAGGCGCTGCCACACTGGGCGCGGTTCTACACGCTCTACATGGGGTGTGCGGGCGTGGTCTGGGGATCGACCATCTTCTTGTTCGCTAGGCCCGCCGAGCCGATCACGGTCGCGCTCACGCTCTGTGGCCTGTTCGGCATCGCGGGCGGCAGCGTGCCCGCCAATGCCTATAACCCGCCTGGGCTCTACGCCTTCGTCGGATTGATCTTCAGCTTCGTGCTGGTGCGGATGATGACGGTGGGCACTATTGGCTACCCGGCGTTGGGCGTCGCGGCAGTCGGCTTTGCCGCGATACTGATCCTGTTCTGCCGGGTGCAGGCGCGCACGATCCGCGACGGGTTCCGCATCCGCTTTGAGAATAGGGCGCTGGTCGCCGAACTCACGATCCAGAAGGCTCAGGCCGAGGAAGCGCGCCGCACCGCCGAGCAGGCCAATCTCGCCAAATCGCAATTCCTCGCCGCCGCCAGCCACGATCTGCGCCAGCCGCTTTATGCGCTCGGCCTGTTCTCCGCGTCGCTCGAGGATCTGAAGCTGGATGCCGAGGGCAAGCGCGTGGTCGGCAATATCCAGGACAATATCGCCGCACTCGAAAGCCTGTTCGACGGACTGCTCGACGTCTCCAAGCTGGAGGCGGGCGCGGTCCAGGCGCGGCTCGCCCCGGTTTCGGTCGACGAATTGTTCGATCGGCTCAGCCACTATTTCCGCCCGCTCGCGGCCGAGCGCGGGCTCGATCTGCGCCTGCGTTCGGGCGGCGAATATGTGCTGAGCGATCCCGTCCTGCTCGAACAGATATTGTCCAACCTGATCTCCAACGCTTTGCGCTGCACGCACAAGGGCGCGATCCTGATCGCGGCGCGCCAGCGCGGGCTCAGTCTGCGCTTCGAGATATGGGATACGGGCGTCGGCATCGCGCGCGCGGATCTCGGGCGCATCTTCGACGAATTCGTCCAGCTGGGGAATCCCGAGCGTGACCGACGCAAGGGGCTGGGTCTCGGCCTCTCGATCGCCAAACGCTCGGTCGCCTTGCTCGATACCGAGATCGAGGTCGCCTCGCGTCTGGGCAAGGGGTCGCGCTTCCAGTTCAGCCAGCCTTTGGTCGCACGGCCCGATGCCGTGACGGATAGGCTCCCCCTGCCCTCGGTGATAACGCGCGGCGCGGGATCGGTGCTGTTCGTGGACGACGACCGCCACGTCCAGCGCGGGCTCGCCGAATTGCTCGGCCGCTGGGATGTCGCGTTCGAGATCGTCGGCGATGCGGCCAGCGCGCTCCGCCGGATCGACGAAGGCGCGCGGCCCGGCCTTTTGCTGTCCGACTATCGCCTGCCGGGCGGCATGAACGGGCTCGATTTGATCGGCGCGGTGCGTGCGCTCGATCTGCCCGACGCGCCCGACATGGTGCTGGTGACGGGCGACCTCGACCCCAAGCTGATCGCGACCGCCCAGAAAAAGGAGGTGCCGATGCTCTACAAGCCGCTTCGCGCGGGGCAGCTCAAGGCACTTTTAGGGTTAGCCTAGAGTTTGTCATTGGCCCGCCGCCATTCCCCGCCTAAAGCGGCGCCGTCATGACCAAATCCGCCACCGACCTGATGCAGGAGATCGTCCTCTCCTCCCTGATCGACGCCGTCGCCGCGTTGCGCTCCGCCTCCAAGGGCGTGCCCAACGCGATGCTGCGTGACGTCCAGGCGATCGGGCCGAATACCGGCTTTGGTGACCTGCCCAGGGAATTGCAGGCAAGCATCCAGGAATCGGTGCGCCAGGCGTTCAACCGCCTGCTCAAGGAAGGCTATAGCGTGTCGCCCGGCCGCCCCGCGCCGCCGCCGATCCGCCCGCGTCCGCAAGGGCCGGGTGGCCGTCCGCAAGGTCCCAGCGGCGGACGCCCGGGCGGTCCGCGACCGCCCCGCAACGGCAACGGCCCGCGCCCCGGCGGCGACCGCAACCGCCGCCCGCCCAAGCCGCGCGACTGATCCCCACCGCGTCATCCCCGTGCAGGCGGGAATCCATAGCCCCCGAAACGCGCGGTTAAAGCCGCGACCGGCGAGAATATGGATTCCCGCCTTCGCGGGAATGACGGACGACAGAGGCAGCTCCTCTCTCTGCGCTTGCCGAAAGCCCCTGCTTTCGCTAAGGAAAGACCATCCAGCGAGCGATGCTCGCGGAGGACGGCGCGCAAGGCGGGTGCATGCCCTGCTTTTGACGCGCCCTTTTCGCATTGCGCGCTAAGCCACCTCCGCCTGTTTTCACCCAATGGATGCCGTTCGCGCATGAGGCACGGGCGGCGGTTCGGCTGAAGACCTCCGGATACAACCGGACGGCCGGAATAATGTTGAGAAGGTTCTAACCGCTTATGGCCACTACGGCATTTCCCTCCCGCGACGATTTCGCGGCGCTTCTGAACGATACGCTCGGCGGCGAAAACCAGGGCTTCGAAGGACGGGTCGTCAAGGGCACCGTCACCGGTCTCGAGAACGACATGGTCGTGATCGATGTCGGCCTGAAGTCCGAAGGTCGCGTTCCGCTGCGCGAGTTCGCGCCCGCCCCCGGCCAGAAGGCCGACCTGAAGGTCGGCGACGAGGTCGAGGTCTATGTCGACCGAGTCGAGAATGCCGCCGGCGAAGCGATGCTGTCGCGCGACCGCGCCCGCCGCGAAGCCGCCTGGGACAAGCTTGAGGAAGAATTCGCCGCCGGCAACCGCGTCGACGGCGTGATCTTCGGCCGCGTGAAGGGCGGCTTCACCGTCGACCTCAATGGCGCCGTGGCCTTCCTGCCCGGTTCGCAGGTCGACATCCGCCCGGTTCGCGACGTCGGCCCGCTGATGGACATTCCGCAGCCCTTCCAGGTGCTGAAGATGGATCGCCGCCGCGGCAACATCGTCGTGTCGCGCCGCGCCGTGCTCGAAGAGACCCGCGCCGAACAGCGCACCGGCCTCATCCAGAGCCTGGCCGAGGGCCAGATCGTCGACGGCGTCGTCAAGAACATCACCGATTATGGTGCGTTCGTCGACCTGGGCGGCATCGACGGCCTGCTGCATGTCACCGACATCAGCTACAAGCGCGTCAACCACCCGTCCGAGGTCATCAACATCGGTGACACGGTCAAGGTGCAGATCATCCGCATCAACCGCGACACGCAGCGCATCAGCCTCGGCATGAAGCAGCTCGAGAGCGATCCGTGGGAAGGTGCGGCCGCCAAGTATCCGATCAACGGCAAGTTCTCGGGCCGCGTGACCAACATCACCGAATATGGTGCGTTCGTCGAGCTCGAGCCGGGCATCGAAGGCCTGGTCCACGTTTCGGAAATGAGCTGGACCAAGAAGAACGTCCACCCGGGCAAGATCGTCTCCACCAGCCAAGAAGTGGAAGTCATCATCCTCGAGGTCGACGAAGAGAAGCGTCGCATCTCGCTCGGCCTCAAGCAGGCCCAGGCCAACCCCTGGGAGAAGTTCTCCGAGGCGCACCCGGTCGGCTCGACCGTCGAGGGCGAAGTCAAGAATGCGACCGAGTTCGGCCTGTTCATCGGCCTGGATGGCGAGATCGACGGCATGGTCCACATGTCCGACATCGCCTGGGGCGTGTCGGGCGAGGAAGCTCTCGCGCTTCACCACAAGGGTGAGATGGTCAAGGCGCAGGTCCTCGATATCGATCCCGAGAAGGAGCGCATCAGCCTCGGCATCAAGCAGCTCGAGCGTGGCGGCGTTGCTGCCGGCGGCGCGGCTGCCTCGGGTGGCGCCGGCGGCGTCAACAAGGGCGCGACCGTCACGGTCACCGTCCTTGCCTCGAACGACGGCGGTCTGGATGTTCAGGTCGGCGACGACGGCCCGGTCGGCTTCATCAAGCGCGGCGATCTCGGCCGCGATCGTGACGAGCAGCGCCCGGAGCGTTTCCAGCCCGGCCAGAAGCTCGACGCGATGGTGACCGGCTTCGACCGTTCGAAGAAGCCGACCTTCTCGGTCAAGGCGCTGCAGCTCGCCGAAGAGAAGCAGGCGGTTGCCCAGTACGGCTCGTCCGACTCGGGCGCTTCGCTCGGCGACATCCTTGGTGCCGCCCTCAAGGCGCGCGACGAAGCCTAACCCAAACGCGCCTTCGGGCTTGCGATTTAGGACCGGGACGGGCACATCGCCCGTTCCGGTCCTTTATCGTTCGATCAGATTGATCTGCATTCAATTTGACCGCATGAATGAGGGAAATAGCGGTCCGCGACATCTTGTGGGGACAGAGGCCGCGTTTTCAGGGCGCCGAACGAGGGGGCATAGTTAGTGATCAGGTCGGAACTCATCGCTCTCGTGCACAAGGATCAGCCGGGCTTGTCCCCGCGCGAGATCGAGCAGATCGTCGCTTGTGTGTTCGACGCTATCTCCAAACGCCTGGCGGAAGGCGGTCGCGTCGAATTGCGGGGCTTCGGAACTTTCACCACCCGCGCCCGCGACGGCCGGGTCGGCCGCAACCCGCGCACGGGTGAGCCGGTCGACGTGCAGCCCAAGCGCGTGCCCTATTTCAAGCCGGGCAAGGAAATGCGCCACCGCCTGAACGTGTGACGTTCAGGGTCTAGCGCCGCCGGCCTTTCTGCGGCTAAGCCCACGCCCGTGCGGATGTGGCGAAACCGGTAGACGCAGCGGACTTAAAATCCGTTTCCCCTTGGGAGTGCGGGTTCAAGTCCCGCCATCCGCACCACGCTTGCCGCTTGAGGTTCGGCCCGCTTAAGGTCGGCGCATGCGGTGGCCTTTCCCCACCTTCCTGATCCCGGCCTTGCTGCTCGCCGGCTGCCATGGCGGCCGCAACGGCGGGACGATTGCGGTCAGCGTGATCGGTGACCAGGCCGAAGAGGCAGTCCTTCGCGCCGCGACCAGCGAAAGCCTCGTCCGGCTCGACCGTGAGGGCCAGGTGATCCCGGGCGCGGCCGCGCGCTGGGCGATCCTGGACGACGGGCTGGATTATATCTTCCGGATCGACGACGGGGCGGGCGTTTCGGCATCGATGGTTGCCCGGCGGTTGCGCGACGCGCTCAGGCGACACCGGCACGATCCGGATTTCGCAGCTCTGGATCCGGTCGAGAGTATCGAAGCCGTCACCGGAACTGTGGTCGAGATGCGGCTTTCCCAGCCGCAGCCCGATCTGCTGCCCCTGCTGGCGCAACCCGAATTCGCGGTGGGCGGGGTTTCCGACTTCAGGGCAGGTAAGCCGGAGCACGGGACGATGCGGCTCGATCCGCGGCCGGGCGACGACGCGCCCGCCCCGATCCTGCTCCGTACCGAACGCGTGGGCCGGGCGGTCGTCCGCTTTCAGAACGGCGACGTGGACCTGGTCACGGGTGGCACGTTCGCCGACTTGCCTGTCGCTCGCGCCGCGCAGCCCGACCGTCGGCAATTGCGCTTCGATCCCGCGACCGGCCTGTTCGGCTTCGCGATCCGCAACCCCGACCTTTCGAGCGCGGTCCGCACCGCCTTGTCGCTCGCGATCGACCGCGACCGGATCGTCGCCACGCTGGGCGTACCCAACCATCCCAAAGCGACCACCATCGCGGGATCCACACTCGAGCCGGCATTGGCGGAACGGCGCGCGACCGCGCTTGCCCTGCTCAATGGCCGAACCACGCATGTCCGTGTCGCGATCCCCCGCGGGCCCGGCGCGCGGCTGCTGTTCGCCTTCGCGGCGCAGGATTGGGCCAAGGTCGGGATCAGCGCGGAACTGGTCGGGGCGGAGGCGCATGACGCCGATCTGGTCCTAGTCGATCGGGTGGCGCCGCCCGCGACGCTCGCTATCCTTGCCTGCGCGCTGGCAGCGGGATGCGACCCCGCCGACCGTCTCGCCTTGATCAACCCGCCCTTCATCCCCATTTCCGCGCCGGTGCGCTGGTCGCTGGTCGCGCCCAGTCTCGATCTTTTCACCGAAAACGGACTGGCAGCGCATCCGCTCGCCCAGCTGCGGTCCGGCCGATAAGGGGAACAAAGTGCCGCATCCGGGCGATGAATCGCGCATGCAAGCGAAAAGCCGTCCCCGCCCCTATCATGCGATGGCCGATCGGATCCCCACGCTCGGCCGCGATCCCGCTGCGGTGCGCCGGCGGATCGAGGCGCTGGAGCAGATCCTCGAACGGATGTGGGTTATCCCGGGAACCAAGCGGGCCGTCGGGCTCGACGTGGTGCTCGATATCCTGCCCTTCGCGGGCGATTTCATCGGTGCGGTGCTGGGCAGCTACCTGGTCTGGGAGGCGCGCAATCTCGGCATGGCGAGATGGCAGATGACGCGCATGTTCGGCAATGTCGGGATCGATTTCCTGCTCGGCTCGATACCTGTGATCGGCGCGATCCCCGATTTCCTGTTCCGGTCGAACAGCTACAATCTGCGGATCATCCGCAAGCATCTCGACAAATATCACCCGGAAACGGTGACCATCCAGAATTAAGGGCTCAGGTTCGGATATGCACCACGCGCGCGGGCTGCGCGGGCGCGGCGCAATGCATCGACTGGTAGGCGGTGTCGAGACACAGCCAAACCTCCTGCAGCCAGCCCTGCTTGTCGAGATTGAGGCGGATGCTGTCCGGCTCCATCCCCGGATTGGCGGCGGCGAAGGCCTGCGCGAACTTCGATTCGGTGGTCGGTGCCTCGGCCAGCTTGCGCATGTCGGGGAAGCGCAACCCGTAGAAGAGCCGGTTCGACTGATCGAAATAGGTATCGGGCGTCGCGCCCGGGATGCAGGTGCCGTGCTTGGCCCATTCATGTTGCATCAGCTGCGGCGAGGGTGTGGCCCAAAAATGTGCAGCGATGGTCTTCCTGGGCAGGATCGGCGCAGCCGCGCACCATTGCGGCCAGCTCTTCCCCTCCCCATCCGGCCACAGGCCATGCAGCACAAAGCCCGATCCGGTGTCGCGCCCGCATTCGAAGGCTTCGGCGCCGCCGACCGGATGGAGGCAATGCTGCGGCGTCCAGATCAAGGAGAGCGTGTAGCTCGCCACCGGGACGACCCGCACCGGCTGATCGCCCGGCAATTCGATATGCGGTACCGGCAAATTGGCCGGCACCGGATCGCCCGGCGCGGCGATGGCCGCGAGGCTCCATGCGGCCAGGGCCAGGGCGGCAGGCAGCGAACGGATCATAAAGTCTCGAAATCCAATCCGATGTCCGCCGCAGGCGCCGACTGGGTCAGGCGACCGACCGAGATATAGGTCACCCCGGTCTCCGCGATCGCGCGGATCGTGTCGAGCCGCACCCCGCCCGAAGCTTCGGTCGGTACGCGCCCGCCGACCAGAGCCACCGCCTCGCGCAACATCGGCGGCGGCATATTGTCGAGCAGCAATTGCGTGGCGCCCGCCTCCAGCGCGGGCGCGATCTGGTCGATCCGATCGACTTCGACGATGATGCGCGCAATACCCGCATCGACCGCGCGGCGTACCGCTTCGGCAACGCCGCCCGCGACCGCGACATGATTGTCTTTGATCATCGCCGCATCCCACAGGCCCATGCGGTAATTCTGCGCGCCGCCCATACGCGTCGCATATTTCTCCAGCCTTCGCAGGCCGGGAATGGTCTTGCGCGTATCGAGCAGGATTGCCCCGGTCCCAGCGATCGCATCCACATGAGCCCGCGTCAGCGTGGCGATCCCGGAAAGATGCTGGACCGTATTGAGCGCGGATCGCTCGGCAGTGAGTAGCGCGCGCGCCTGCCCTTCCACCCGCAGCAATGCCGTCCCGGCTCCCACGAACGTGCCGTCCGCCACCAGGGGCTCGATCCGCGCTTCGGGATCCAATGCCGCGAAGAAATCGGCGGCGAGGCCGATTCCGGCAACAACGATCGTGTCGCGGCTTGCCATCACGCCCGCGAAGCGCGCCTCGACCGGGATGACCGCCGCTGAGGTGATATCGCCCCCCGGCCCGAGATCCTCGGCAAGGGTCGCGGCGACGAACATGTCGCCATTGAAACCATCCAGCGTGAAGGCCATTACTTGAATCCGGTTTGTGGTTTGCTTGAGGCCGATAAGACGCTCGAAAGACAAAGTGGAGACGGAAATATGCGCATCGCCGCTTTCCTGGCCATTGCCGCCCTGCCCGCAGCCGCCATCGCAGCCCCCGCACCTTTATTATCGTGGGGCAAGTCGGGTGTTTCCCTTCCCACCTATCGCGCGGAATCGATCGGCTGTGCGATGCGGGCTTATTATACCGATGTCGGCGATACACACGCGGCCAAGAACTTCGTCCAGGGTTCGAAGCAGATCGACACGATCGTCAACAGCGGTGCCGATTATATGGATGCGGCGGCATCGATCGGCCACGTCGTCGACAGCGTGAATCCCGACCGGGGCATCAAGGAGATCAAGCAATTCCAGCTCGATCTGGTCGCGCGATGCCTGCTCGATCACGGCTATCACCGCTTCCGCCTGACGGACGACCAGCGCAAGCATCTGGAAAAATTGAAGATCGGCAGCGATGCGCGCCATGCTTATCTGCACAAGCTGGCGTCCGATCCCGACATCCTCCAGGCCCAGGCCGCGCCGGACCCCACGATCACAGCGATTAACTAAGCGAATTATTGCACACGGTCCGTTAAGGATATTTGGCCACAAGTCGTTACTAGAAGAGGCCAAACATTCGAGACCGGAAGTCAGACGCGCATGTGGGATAATCGACGCTTATGAGCGCCAAGTCCTCCACGAGCGTCGCCCTTAACCAGGGCGACCCGTCCGAATTGCGCGCCTATTTTCGGTGGCAATTCAAGGGAACTGCGATCCCCTGCCGCATGGGCAAGAACAAGTTCGAGGTCCGCCTGAAAGACCTTTCGCGCGGCGGCGCCTGTGGGCTGGTCGACGAGCCATTCGCGGTCGGCGACTATTTCTTCATGGAGCTCGATCCGAATACCGTGGTCGAAGCGCAGGTCGTTTGGGCGCGCCGCGTGACGATCGGCGTACGCTTCAACCGCGTGCTGACTGCGACCTTCGTTACAAAGCTGCACGAGCGCGCATCCGAAGACCATGCGCAGCGCGAACGGGAAGCACGCGAAGCACTCCGCGCCTCGCGAAGGCACTAAAGCCCTCTTCCGACCTCGTCATCCCCGCGCAGGCGGGGATCCATAATCGCAAACTATCCGTCTCAATCCGCGAGGTTGGGCCTATATGGATTCCCGCCTTCGCGGGAATGACGGTCGTTTATTCGCGTGAGTGACGACCTGTTCAGGCTGGACGCCCCACGTCGCCCTTGCCGACCGTCCCGGCCGCCATTTCCAGCATCCGGTCGAGCGGCCGCTTGGCGGCAATACGCAATTCCTCGCCCATCTCGATCCGGGGATTGAGGTCGCGCAGCGCGAGGTAAAGCTTCTCGATCGAATTCATCGCCATGTACGGGCACATGTTGCAGTTGCAGTTCCCGTCCGCGCCGGGCGCGCCGATGAAGGTCTTGTGCGGGGCCGCTTTCTCCATCTGGTGGATGATGTGCGGCTCGGTCGCGACGATGATCGTCTCGGCAGGCGAGGCCAGAGCGAATTCCAGGATCGCGCGGGTCGATCCCACCTGGTCGGCGTGATCGAGGATATAAGCAGGGCATTCGGGATGCGCCGCGACCGGCGCACCCGGATATTGCGCCTTGAGCTTCAGCAGCTCGGTTTCGCTGAATGCCTCGTGCACGATGCACGCGCCCAGCCACAGCAGCATGTCGCGCCCGGTCTTGCGATTGAAATAGGCGCCGAGATTCTTGTCGGGCGCGAAGATGATCTTCTGGTCCATCGGCAGTTGCGCGAGGATCTTCTCCGCCGAGGACGAGGTGACGATGATGTCCGAATGCGCTTTCACCGCCGCCGAACAGTTGATGTAGGTGATTGCGATATGGTCCGGATGCGCCGCGCGGAAGCGGGCAAATTGTTCCGGGGGACAGGAATCCTCGAGGCTGCAGCCCGCCGCCATGTCGGGCAGCACCACGATCTTCTGGGGCGAAAGGATCTTCGCCACCTCGGCCATGAAGCGCACGCCGCAAAAGGCGATCACGTCCGCGTCGGTCTCCGCCGCCTTCTTCGACAGATCGAGGCTGTCGCCGACGAAATCGGCCAGATCCTGGATCGCGGGTTCCTGATAATAATGCGCAAGGATGACCGCATTCTTCTCCTTGCGGAGACGATCGATCTCGGCGCGCAGGTCGAGCCCGGCGAGGCTTTGCGTGGGAGCGTTCATGCGCGCCAGATAGGTATCGCAAGGCGGTTTGTCGAAGGGGTATCCCAACGATATTCGCGCGGCAGCATCTGTGAAACCAATTTCCGCATATGAAATGGTGGCGCATCGCGCTAATCGCGGATTAGTAGGACAAAACGGGAGGATCTGATGCGCATGGGACGATTGATGGCGGCGGCGTCCGCTCTGTGTTGGGCAGGTAGCGCCTTGGCGGCGCCGATGGCAACCGTCGATCGCAACGGCGCGCTGGTGGCGATCGAGCCTTATGCGCCCAACGTGGTGCGCGTGACGATCGCGCTCGACCATGACCGGTCCGATGCCGCGCCTGGCTACGGCATCGTCGCCAAGAGCGATACGGCGGGCTGGAACCACAGCGCTTCGGCCGCAGGCGACACGTTCGCATCGGGCGACATGAAGGTGACGGTCAGGGCTCAACCCTGGCCCAGCGCGCCGGACCAGATGGCCCGCTATTTCGCGTCCGCGCTGCCTTCCGCCTCGGTCTCGTTCGAGGATAGCCACGGCCAGCCGATCGTGACGATGGGCGGTTGGGACATGGCGCCGCATGACGTTGCCGGCGAGCACACGTTCCGCGTCGGCGCCAATTTCTCGGCCCTACCCGATGAGCATTTCTATGGCCTGGGTCAGAACCAGGAAGGCACGCTCGACTTGCGTGGTCGCACGATCGACTGCCGTCATTATTATGATGCTGCGGCGGGCGAACAGGTGTGCGTGCCGGTGCTGGTCAGCTCGCGCAACTACATGATCGTGTGGGACAATCCGTCCGCGACCACGGTCTCCGCCGGCATGAACAACGGCACCCACATCCAGTCGGAAGTGGGCGAGCGCGTTTCCTTCTTCCTGATCACGGGCAACAATAGCGACGATCTCTATAAGGGCTATCGCCTGCTCACCGGCGTCACGCCCCTGCCCCCCAAGGCCGCCTTCGGCCTGATCCAGTCCAAGGCGCGCTACGAAAGCCAAGCCGAGCTGATGGGCATCGCCAAGGGCTATCGCGATCGCGGCTATCCGATCGACGTGATGGTGCTCGACTGGTTCTACTGGACGCGGATGGGTCAGATCGACATCGACCCTACCTTCTTCCCCGACCCCCAGGGCATGAACAAGCAGCTCCACGACTGGGGCATGCACAGCATCATCTCGGTCTGGCCGCGCTTCGAACGCGAAAGCCGCTATTTCAATGACCTCGCCGCCAAGGGCTGGCTGCTCAAGGACAAGGACGGCAACGTCGTCGACGGCCTGGCGGTGCGCAACGATCGCGCCGGGGCGCTGATCGACAGCACCAATCCGGATGCGCGCAAGTGGTTCTGGGGCAAGATCCGCGACAATATCATCAGCCAGGGCTTCGACTGGCTGTGGCTCGACGAGACCGAGCCCGATCTGGTTCCCGACGGCTTCTTCTATTCGATCGGCTCGGGCGACCGTTATCACAACCTTTTCCCGCTCGTGCACACGATGGGCGTGGCCGAGGGATCGGCCAAGGATCGGCCCAGCTTCCGCAATCTAATCCTTGCCCGCGCGGCCTATCTGGGCGCGCAGGCCTCTGGCGCGATCTTCTGGACGTCCGACGTCCAGGGCACCTGGGACGCGCTTCGCCGGCAGATCCCGGCCAATCTCGATATGGCGGCAAGCGGCATCGCCTACACCAGCAGCGACACGGGCGGTTGGCAATGGCCCAATGGCCCCAAGGCGGCGCATGCGCCTTTGGTCGATCCCGCCGGCGCGACCGCGATGGCGCCGTCCTACCCCGACTATCCGGAACTGTTCGTGCGCTGGTTCCAGCTCAACAGCTTCACGCCGACCTTGCGGATCCACGGTCAGCGGCCCGCGACCGCGATCTGGCAATATGGCAAGGCGGCCGAGCCGATCCTCGCCGACTGGCTGCGGCTGCGTTATTCGCTGATGCCCTATCTCTACGCGATGGGCCACGGCACCTACGAGACGGGCGCTCCGTTCATGCGCGCCTTGTTCATGGACTTCCCCGCCGACCAGACCGCCGCCACGCTCAACGACGAATATATGTTCGGGTCCGCTTTCCTGGTGGCGCCCGTGACCGAGCAGGGTGCGACCAGCCGCAAGGTCTATCTGCCGGCCGGCAACGACTGGTACGATTGGTGGACCAACCGCAAGATTGCGGGCGGCCAGTGGATCGAAGCGGCCGCGCCGATCGATCGCATGCCTTTGTTCGTGCGCGCGGGCTCGATCGTGCCTTTGGGCGCGCCGATCCCGAACACGGCCACCAAGCAGCCCCTGAGCGAAATCCGCGTCTTCCCGGGCCGCAATGCGAGCTTCACGCTGTACGACGATGACGGCGTGACCAACGCCTATAAGAAGGATGGCGGCAAGAGCGCGACCCTGCATTGGGACGAGGCTTCGAAGAAGCTCACCGCCAGCGGCGCATTGCCCACCGGCCAGGCGCCCGGCACGCTGGTGAAGGTCATCGCCTCCCAGTGACTTTTGTCATCGGCCTTTCGGGCAGCCTTCGTCGCCACAGCTTCAACAGTGGATTGCTGCGCGCGGCGGCGGAGGCGATGCCCGAAGGGGCGGTGCTGGAGATCGGCTCGATCGCCGGAATCCCGCTCTACGACGGCGATGTCGAGGCCGAGGGCATCCCCGCCCCCGTCGCGGCGCTCAAGGACAAGGTCGCCGCAGCGGACGGGCTGCTGCTCGTCTCGCCCGAATATAACAATTCGATCCCCGGCGTGTTCAAGAACGCGATCGACTGGCTCAGCCGCCCTTCGAGCGACATTGCCCGTATCTTCCGCGGCAAGCCGGTTGCGCTGATCGGCGCCTCGCCCGGCAATTTCGGCACGATCCTGAGCCAGACCGCCTGGCTGCCGGTGTTGCGCACATTGGGCGCGGAACATTGGGCCGAAGGCCGGCTGATGGTGAGCCGCGCGGGCGACATGTTCGACGATGAGGGTAATCTCGTGGACGAGGGCGTTCGCGAGAAGCTGGCGAAATATCTCGCCGGCTTCGTGGCTCATCTTCGCGGCTAGGGTCCGGACCCTAATTCAGGCCGCGATCGCCCAATTCTCGCCGTCGCGCCAGACGCGGTCGCGCGTCTCAAGGTCGATCAGGTGCGCCAGCACCGACCGCCCCGCCGCGCCATGCAGGCGCGGATCGATGCCGCGATACATTGCCGCGACCATCGCCGGGATCGGCTGCGCTTCCTGTTCGAGCAGGTCGAGAATCTGGCGCTCGCGCTGGCGGCGGTGCGTCGCGATCGCGCGCACGAAGCGCTGCGGCTCGATCACCGGATCGCCATGCGCGGGGTAATAGATGCGGTCGTCGCGCCCGAGGCACTTGTCCAGGCTCCGCATATAAGCTGCCATGTCGCCGTCCGGCGGGCTTACCACCGTGGTCGACCAGCCCATCACATGGTCGCCTGAAAACAAGGCCCCGGTCTCGCGCAATGCGAAGCACAGATGGTTGGACGTATGGCCCGGCGTCGCCAGCGCTTCCAGCGTCCAGCCGACGCCGCTGACGGTCTCGCCGTCCTCCAATATGCGATCGGGACGGTAATCGGGGTCGAACGCCGCATCGGCGCGAGGACCGTCATCTTCCAGCGTGAGCGGCGCGCAGCCGACGATCGGCGCGCCCGTCGCCGTCTGAAGCGCCCGGGCGGCCGGGCTGTGATCGCGATGCGTATGCGTGCACAGGATCGCGGTCACCCGCTCTCCCTCCGTCGCCGCCACGATCGCCGTGACATGCTCATCGAGCGCCGGACCGGGGTCGATCACCGCGACCTCGCCGCGCCCGACGATATAGGTCTCGGTGCCTGTATAGGTGAACGGCGATGGATTGGGCGCCAGCAGGCGGCGCACCAACGGCTCCATCGAAACGGGCAGGATCGGCATCAATCCTCCCCGGAACGGGGAGGGGGACCGCCCGCGTCAGCGGGTGGTAGAGGGGGCGCGTCCCAAATGTTTCGCTTGAGAGGGGCCCCCTCCACCAGCCTGCGGCTGGTCCCCCTCCCCGTCCCGGGGAGGATCATATTAGTTCGCCGTCGCGACGCCCTGATCCTTGAGGAGCTGGGAGAGCTCGCCGCTCTCATACATTTCCATCATGATGTCGGATCCGCCGACGAACTCGCCCTTCACATAGAGCTGGGGAATGGTCGGCCAGTCCGAATATTCCTTGATACCCTGGCGCACCGCCTGATCCTGCAGCACGTCGACGCTCTCATAGGTCACGCCGAGATGTTCGAGGATCGCGACCGCGCGACTGGAAAAGCCGCACTGGGGAAAGAGCGGCGTGCCCTTCATGAACAGCACCACCTCATTGCCCTTGACGGTGGAATCGATGCGGGAGCGGGCGTCGTCGGTCATGGTTCGATACTCTATTGAGGACAGGCAGTGGTGAGCTGAAGCGCGTGGAGCACGCCGCCCATGCGGCCGCCGAGCGCGTCATAGACGCGGCGTTGTTGCTGCACGCGGGGCAGCCCGCGGAAAGTTTCGGAGACGACACGCGCCGCATAATGGTCGCCATCGCCCGCAAGGTCGGTAATCTCGATTTGGGCGTCGGGGATCGCCGCCTTGATCATCGTTTCGATCTCTTCGGCCGCCATCGGCATCGGATTATTCCTCGATGCCCATCAGCTGGCGGCGCGCCTCGACCGTCGCGTCGTGCAAGGCCGAGCGGACGCGGCTCTCCTCCATGTCGACATTGGCGGAGACGAGATCGCCCAGCAGCTTGCGCACGACATCCTCGTCGCCCGCTTCCTCGAAATCGGCCTGGACCACCGCCTTGGCATAAGCGTCGGTCTCTTCAGGGGTAAGACCCATCAGCCCGGCCGCCCAGGTGCCGACCAGCCGGTTGCGGCGCGCGGTGACGCGGAAAGCCATTTCCTCGTCGCGCGCGAACTTCGCCTCGAATGCGCGTTCGCGATCGTCGAAAGTGGTCATGGTTCAGGCGTCTCCCTTGTTCGCAGGCGAAGATAGGGACGCGGGCGGAACGGCGCAACCGAAGGGCGGTCAGAACTTGATCTTGAAGTTGAGCATGATCCGGTTGCTGGGCACACCGCCCACCATGACCGTATTCGCGGTGAGGCCGAGCGTCCCGCCCGCGAACTTCGTCTCCGCGCGAACCGGCGGGTCGGCATATTTCTGCTCGTCGATCGACTGCAACCGATAGCGCTTGTCCGGGTCCTGTTCGGCGCAGACGACGACCTCGTCCAGATCCTTGCTCCTGTCGCACGTCGCCGGCGGCAATTTCAGGTAATTGTGCGGAGGCAAGGCGGAAGCTGGCAAGGGCGGCGGCACGGTCGCGGCGGGTTCGTCGGCAATCACGGCCAGCAGGTAAAGGAGCATGCGCGTCTCCCGGGCTGGCGCTCCGTTTATCGGCTCAGGCGTCGCGCTCCAACCGATCCCGAGCGATTCGGCGATAAAAGCAGCTGCGCTCGCCCGTATGGCAGGCCGGGCCTGCCGGATCGACTTTTAGCCAGACCGAATCCTGGTCGCAGTCGATCCGCATCTCGGTCACGCGCATGACGTTGCCCGACGTCTCGCCCTTCTTCCACAACCGCCCGCGCGAGCGCGAGAAGAACCAGGCCTCACCCGTATCGATCGTGCGGTCGAGCGCGTCCGCGTCCATATGCGCGACCATCAGCAATTCGCCGCTGGCGCGGTCCGTCACCACGGCGGTTACCAGCCCGTTCCTGTCCCATTTGGGGCGCAGTTCGTCGCCCGTTTCCCGATCGTGACTCATCGCCTTCCCTTAGCGGGAAAGTCACGATTACGAAAACTTCGTCATTTATCCGTCACAAGGGGCGACAACCCACGCAAGCCTCCCTATATGGGCGGCCAGGCGGCAATCAGGGCTGAGATGCTCACCACCAATCCTTTTGATGACGACAAGCTGCGCGAAGAGTGCGGCGTCTTTGGCGTTTACGGTGCCGAATCGGCAGCCGCGGTCGTGGCCTTGGGCCTGCATGCGCTTCAGCATCGCGGGCAGGAGGCGGCTGGAATCACGAGCTGGGACGGGCATCTGTTCCACAGCCATCGTGCGATGGGCCATGTCGCGGGCAATTTCGACCGTGACGAGGTCATTCGCGGGCTGCCCGGCCCCGCGGGCGTCGGCCATGTCCGGTATTCGACCACGGGCGAAACCGCGCTGCGCAACGTCCAGCCGCTTTTTGCCGAGCTTGCCGACGGCGGCTTCGCGGTCGCGCATAACGGCAATCTTTCCAACGCGATGCACATCCGGTCGGAGCTGGTACGCCGCGGCGCGATCTTCCAGTCGACCAGCGATACCGAGACGATCATTCACCTGATCGCGACCTCGACCTACCCGACCCTGATCGATCGCTTCATCGACGCGCTCCGCCGGATCGAGGGCGCCTATTCGCTGATCTGCCTGACACGCGAGGGCATGATCGCCTGCCGCGATCCGCTCGGCATCCGCCCGCTGGTGATGGGCAAATTGGGCGACGCGACCATCTTCGCGTCCGAAACCGTCGCGCTCGACGTGTGCGGCGCCGAATTCGTGCGCGAGGTACAGCCGGGCGAGATCATCATCGTCAACGACACGCTCGTCCGATCGATCAAGCCTTTCGCGCCGGTGCCGCCGCGTCCCTGCGTGTTCGAGCATGTCTATTTCTCACGCCCCGATTCGATCTCGGGCGGCCAGTCGGTCTATTCGATCCGCAAGGCGATCGGCGCCGAGCTGGCACGCGAATCCGGCATCGATGCCGACTACATCATCCCGGTGCCCGATTCGGGCGTGCCCGCGGCGATCGGCTACGCGCAGGAATCGGGCATTCCGTTCGAGCTCGGCATCATCCGCTCGCATTATGTCGGCCGCACCTTCATCCAGCCGGCGGACAATATCCGCCACCTGGGCGTGAAGCTGAAGCACAATGCCAATCGCGCTTTGCTGCAGGGCAAGAAGATCGTGCTGATCGACGATTCGATCGTGCGCGGCACCACCAGCGTGAAGATCGTGCAGATGATGCGCGATGCGGGCGCGAGCGAAGTGCATATGCGCATCGCCAGCCCGCCGACGCGGCATAGCTGCTTCTACGGCGTCGACACGCCCGAACGCGCCAAATTGCTCGCCGCGCGCATGACGGTCGAGGAGATGGCGAAATATATCAACGCGGACAGCCTCGCCTTCATCTCGGTCGACGGCATGTATCGCGCGCTGGGCGAGAAAGGCCGCGTGCCCGGCCGGCCGAGCCATTGCGACGCCTGCTTCACCGGCGAATATCCGACGCCGCTGACCGACCATGACGAGGTCGACCAGTTCGCGCTCTTGGACGAGCGGGTCCCGGCCTGATCCCAGTTGGTAGTTCGACTGGCACCGTTCGTCCCGAGCGAAGTCGAGGGGCATAGCCGAGCGAAGTCGAGGCTTCTCGTTCCGCTCGAAAAAGGGTCTCGACTTCGCTCGACCCGAACGGGGATTTGTTGAACATGCCCCTTCCGCCGCCGGGGTTCACCCTCTAGGGCGCACGCCCATGTCTCAAGCCTTCACCGACAGAATCGCGCTCGTCACGGGCGCCAGCCGCGGCATCGGCGCCGCCACCGCGAAATCGCTTGCCGCGCGCGGCGCGCATGTCCTGCTAGTCGGCCGCACCACGGGCGGGCTCGAAGAGACCGAGGAGGCGATCCACCAGGCGGGTGGCAGCGCAACCATCGCCCCGCTCGATCTGGCCGACGGCGATTCGATCGGGCGGCTCGCGGCGGCGGTGGGCGAACGCTGGGGCAAGCTCGACCTGCTCGTGCTCAATGCGGCGTTGCTCGGCACGCTCGCGCCGGTACCCTCGATCGACGCCAAGGAATTTTCGCGGCTGCTGACGCTCAACGTCGGCGCCAACCAGGCGCTGATCGCCGCCTTCGATCCGTGGCTGCGCCAGAGCGCGCATCCCCGCCTCGTCGCCGTCACGTCGAGCGTCGGGCAGGAGCCGCGCGCTTATTGGGGCGCTTATGGCGCCTCCAAGGCCGCGCTCGAAAACCTGGCTTTGGCTTATGGTGACGAGATGGAAGGCCTTGGCGACCTGCGCGTCGCGATCGTCGATCCGGGCGCGACCGCGACCGCGATGCGCAAGGACGCCTTCCCCGGCGAGGACGAGACCAAGCTCAAACAGCCTGCGGTGGTCGGCGAAGCGATCGCCGACCTGCTGGCATCCGATTTCGCGACCGGAAGCCGGATCAGGGTTACGGCTTAGCCGTACCCTGCGCCGGAGCGGCGGGACGCTGCGCCTGCGACAGCACCAGCGTGCGCAGGAAGGTCCCGCGATCATCGTCGGACAATTGCCGCGCCGCCGCGACCACGCGTTCGGTATTGTGCGTGCGCACCGCATCCAGCGCGTCGTCCTGCGCCTTCAGCGCGGCCTCGACCTTGTCCATGTCGATCACCGGCGCCATCACCGCCGACATAAGCTGTTCATGCGCGGTACGGGCCTGCCGCCCAAGCGCCTGGAGCTGCGGATCGGGCGCGGTCTGCAGCTTGGCGAGCAAGGCGTTGCCCTGATCCGACACGCCGGGAAAACGCTTGGGGCTTGCCGCCTGCGCCGGCGCCGCAGGCTGCTGGGGCTTGGCCGCGGGCTGTGCGGGGCTGTTCACAGGCGGCACGGCCTGCGCCGCGCCGGCGGCCAGCAAAGCGGCAAGGATAGTCAGGCTCTTCATGAAATATGCTCCAGCGATCGCTTGCCGGCATAATGGGGTCGACCGTCTGAACACAATCTTGATCCGGCGCGCGATCTGATGGAAGCGGTTATATCATGCAGGACCTGCCTTATCGCCCCGCAGCGGGCATCATGCTGTTGAATGCCGACAACAAGGTTTGGGTCGGCCAGCGGATCGATAATATCGCCGAAGCCTGGCAGATGCCGCAGGGCGGGCTCGACCCCGGTGAGGATTCGCGCGCGGGCGCGCTCCGCGAGCTGGAGGAAGAAACCGGCATCACGGCCGATATGGTCGAGATCATCGCCTGCGCGTCCAAGACGTTCGATTATGACCTGCCCGCCGATCTGGTCGCCAAGCTGTGGAAGGGCAAATTTCGCGGCCAGCGCCAGACCTGGTATCTGATGCGCTTCATCGGGCGCGATGCCGATATCAGGCTCGACATGCCCCATCCCGAATTCCGTGCCTGGAAATGGGCCGAGCCCGGTCATCTTCCGGACATGATCGTTCCCTTTAAGCGTCAGCTCTATCGTGACGTGCTGGAAGAATTCGCGCCCTATCTGGGGTAGGGCGCGCGGAGGCCTGATGCAGACCCGTATTCCCCTCGCATTTCTGGCGGCGGCCATGCTTGCCGCACCCGCTTTTGCCGACGATCCGCAGCCGCGCGCGGTCGCTTCGACCGACACGATCGCGGCAATGCTCGACGCCGCCTATCGCAGCGGCGACGACACCACGATCCGCTCGGTGATCGGTGTCGCCAAGGCGACTTTCCCCGAACAGGCGGTCGAGATCGACCGGCTCGCCGCGGGCGACGCCGCCGTGCTCGCGCAGACGCGCAAGGAAGCGCAGATGAAGCAGCAGGAGCGGATCGCGGAAGCGACCTTCTTCGAAATCTGGAAGGGCGAGCTGGAGGTCGGCGCGAGCCAGGCCAGCGGCACGTCCGATGTCGGCGGGGTCTATGCCTCGGCCAAACTGACGCGCGACGGTTTGCTCTGGCGCCAGAAATTCACCGCGCGGGTCGATTATCAGCGCACCAACGGCCTCACCACGACCGAACGCGCGTTGATCGCCTATCAGCCCAATTACAAATTGAACGACGACAGCTATGCCTTCGGCCTCGTCCAATATGAACGCGACCGCTCGCTCGGCTATCTCAACCGAGAGACGATCGGCGCGGGCGTCGGCCTGACCGCCTTCAAGAGCGCGCGCGGCAAGCTCGATTTCGAAGGTGGCCCGGCGCTCCGCGAAACCGACTTCATCGGCCAGCCCAACCGCACTACGCTCGCCGCACGTGGCAGCCTCGCGGCGCGCTACGCGCTCTCCCCTTCGCTCAACTTCAGCGAAGACGCCTCTCTGTTCGTCGAAGCGGGCGACACCACCGCCACCGCGACCAGCGCGATCGACACGCGCCTGATCGGCCGGCTGAAGGCAAAGCTTTCCTATAACGTCCAGTACGAGCAGGATGCTGGGGCTGGGCAGAAAACGCTCGACACTACGGGACGCGCCACTTTGGTCTACGCTTTCTGATGCCTGCCGTCGTTCGCATCGCCGGTCCCAAGGATATCGACGCTCTCTACGAGATGGCGAAGCTTACCGGGGGCGGTTTCACCAACCTGCCCGCCGACCGCGACGCGCTCGGTGCCAAGCTTGCCCGCTCCGACGAGGCGATCGCGCGCGAAGAGGACGAGCCCGGCAACCATCTTTACGTGCTGATGATGGAGGATCTGGAGACGGGCCGCATCGCGGGCACCGCGCAGATCATGGGCCAGGTCGGCTCGACCGAGCCCTTCTATTCCTACCGCCTGGGCGCGGTGACGCAGCATTCGGCAGAGCTCGGCCGCACCTTCCGTGCCGACATGCTGACCCTGGTCACCGACCTAGAAGGGTCGTCCGAAGTGGGGGGCCTGTTCCTCCATCCGCGCTACCGCGCCGGGGGCCTCGGCCTGTTGCTCGCGCGCAGCCGCTACCTCTTCATCCGCCGCCACCGCGCCCGCTTCGCCGACCGTTTGCTTGCCGAATTGCGCGGCGTGATCGACGAGGCCGGCAACGCGCCCTTCTGGGATGGGCTCGCGGGCCGTTTCTTCGGCATGACCTTCCGCGAGGCGGATGGTTTCAATGCGGTCAACGGCAACCAGTTCATCGCCGACCTCATGCCCAAGCATCCGATCTACCAGGCGATGCTCACCGATGGCGCAAAGGCGGTGATCGGCGTCCCCCACCCCACCGGCCGCGCTGCGATGCGTATGCTGGAGGAAGAAGGCTTCGCCTGCGAAGGCTATGTCGACATCTTCGACGGTGGTCCGACCATGACCTGCGCCACCGATCGCGTGCGCACCGTGCGCGAGGCGGGCGAATCGGTGATCGAGGGCGTCGGCGTCGAACGCGGCCACCGCGCGATCCTGTCGTCGGGCCGGCTCGGCGATTTCCGCGCCACGCTGGGCGAGGTCTCCTTCACCGGCGGCTTCGCGATCGACGAGCAATCCGCCGCCGCGCTCGGCGTCCAGCCCGGCGACACGATCCTCCACGCGGCACGGTGAGCCATACCCTCCGTTCGTCCTGAGCGAAGTCGAAGGACGCCGCCCGGCCCAACTTGTCTCGACTTCGCTCGACACGAACGGGTAGGTTCATCGCCATGATCGCGGAAATCAACTTCGACGGCCTGGTCGGGCCCAGCCACAATTATGCGGGCCTGAGCCCCGGCAATCTCGCCGCCAGCCACAATGCGGGCACCGTCTCACACCCCCGTGCCGCCGCGCTGGAAGGCATCGCCAAGATGCGCGCCAATATCGCGCTCGGCCTGACCCAGGGCCTGTTCCTGCCGCATCGGCGCCCCGATCGGGTGTGGCTCGAAAGCCTCGCCACCAGTCCCGAGCAGGCCGCGCCCTGGCTGCGCGCCGCATCCTTGTCCGCCTCGCCGATGTGGGCGGCCAATGCCGCGACCGTCTCGCCCGCCGCCGACACCGCCGACGGGCGCTGCCACCTGACCGTCGCCAACCTGATGACGATGCCGCACCGCAGCCACGAATGGCCCGAGACGCTGGCGCAATTGCGCCTCGCTTTCGCCGATCCGGCCTTCGCGGTGCACGGCCCCGTCCCCGCCCCGTTCGGCGACGAGGGGGCGGCCAATCATATGCGGCTCGCGCCCGCGCACGATGCGCCCGGAGTCGAGATCTTCGTCCACGGTGTGGCCGGCGGCGGCTTTCCCGTGCGCCAGCATGCCGAAGCCGGCCGCGCCGTCGCCCGTGCACATGGCCTCGCGCCCGAACGCACGCTCCATGTCGCCCAATCCGAGGCCGCGATCGCGGCGGGCGCCTTCCACAATGACGTGGTCGCGGTCGCCGACGGCCTGACCTTGTTCGCGCACGAACAGGCGTTCGCCGACGCCCCCGCTTTCTATGCCGATCTCCGCAGGCTTCTGCCCGAGGTCCAGATCGTGGAGGTGCCCGCCAGCGCGGTCCCGCTCGGCGACGCGATCACCTCCTATCTCTTCAACGCGCAGCTGGTGACCTTGCCCGAGGGCGGACAGGCCCTGATCCTCCCCGCCGAGGCGCGCGAGACGCAATCGGTCTGGTCCTGGTTGCAGGAGATGGTCGCGGGCAATGGCCCGATCCGCCGGCTCGAACTGGTCGATGTCCGCCAGTCGATGGCGAATGGCGGCGGCCCCGCCTGCCTGCGCCTGCGCGTCGTCGCCGACCCCGCCAGCGTCGATCCGCGTTTCCTGGTGGACAATGCGAAGCTCGACCGCATCGCGGCGGTGGTGGAAGCCCACTGGCCCGAAAGCATCGCGCCCGACCAGGTTGCCGATCCGGCCTTGTGGGCGAAGATCGAGGCCGCGCGCGCGGTCTTGCTCGATCTCCTCGGGTTGGCTGAACTCGTCTAGCCTTCCTACCCGTCACCCCGGACTTGTTCCGGGGTCCACTCTGCGGCCTGGCACCTGCCTCTCGGTGGATGCCGGAACAAGTCCGGCATGACGATTACTCCTGGGTCCGCGGCTCCAACTTCGCCTGATCCACCGCGCGACCCAGCTTTTCCGCCTCGGCTTTCTCCAGTTTCCGCTGCGCCTTGGTCCGCCCATGCAGCGCGCGCGCCTCCGCCGCCGTCTGTTCGGCCGCCTTGCGGTCCCGCGCCTTGCGCGCCTGGCGGAGGTTGATCACGTCGCCCATCAGCGCGGCACTGCCATCAGCATCGCCCGCCGCGCAAGCCTGACCGTGACCGGCGTCTTCGCCGCAACCTCGCCGTCGATCGAGATGGACAGGGGTGGGTCGGTCTCGATCCGGAATTCGGTGCCGCGAAACTCGCGCACCGTGCCGCGCACCTGATCCGGCCCGATCAAGGCCAGTCCCCAGCTCCACAGCAATTTGGCGCGCAATCTGCCGTCGATCGCCTGGATCACGATCTCGCCCGCATCGACCCGCGTCTTCACCAGTTCCGCCCCGCCATGGAAGCGGCCATTGGCGATCCGCACCTCCAGTGCGTCGAGCGTCTCCGTTTTCCCGCCTTGCCTGACGGTGAGCTTGAACGGCTTGAACCGCGCCATCTCCAGTGCCGCCCAGGCGAGATAGCCCGGCCGGCCGAATATCTTCTTCAGCCCATGCGGCACTGTCTCCGCGATCAGGGGCGACAGGCCGATCGCCGCGCAATTGGCGAAATAATCGCCGTCGATCATGCCCAGATCGACCGTCTTGACCTTGCCCTTGGTGATCACGCCCACCGCCCCTTCAATATCGAGCGGCATGTCGAGCGAGCGTGCGAAGCTGTTGGCGGTGCCCAGCGGCAGCATCGCGAACACGCTCTTGCTGCCCACGAAATGATCGACGGTGGACGAGATCGATCCGTCGCCGCCGCCCACGATCACCATCGGCACTTCCGCCGCCACCGCCTTGCACACCTCGGCCGGCAGCTTCGACGGATTCCGTACTGCCTTCGCGATCGTCAGCTCGACCCCGGCTTCCGTCAGCAACCGGCAGGCGTCGCGAAAGGCCGCGCGCCCCTTGCGCGACTTGGTGTTGACGATCAGGGCGGCCTGGCGCGGGGGATTGTTCACACCCCGCCAACGCGCGCTTTCCGTTTCGGATGCGTCACTCCTCCCAATGGAAGAGCGCGTCGACGCTGGTCCCGAACAGGCGCGCGATCCGGAAGGCGGCTTCGAGCGAGGGCGAATAATGGCGCTGCTCGATCGCCGCGATCGTCTGGCGGGTGAGCCCGATCGCGGCGCCAAGCTCGCTCTGCGTCATGCCCCGCGCCTCACGCTCGGCGCGGACATTGTTGGCGATCGGGAACATCAGCCCGCCCGGTGGTGCGCGATCAGGAACACCGCCTGGCGCGTGCATTCGGCGAATATCACGGCCAGCAGCACGGCATGCCCCACGTCGGGCGCGCTGAAGCCCAGATGCAAGGTGCCGATCGCCGCCAGCGCTCCCACGATCAGCACATAATAGCCGACCATGGTGGCGCGCCGATCGAACGCCCGTTCGCGCTCGTCCGGCGCGCCATATTTGTCGGACGAGGTTCCGGCGATGAAGATGTGTCCGACGATCTGGACCACCGCCAGCGCGAGGATCGCTCCGCCCAGACTGGCGATCGGGCTGAAATGCCGGCCGCCGAACTTGTGAAGCATCAACGTGGCGAAGAACCAGCCATAAACCAACGCCATGCTCACCAGCGACAGCAGCGCACTCTTGTAGCGGAACGACATGACCCGACTCCGTGTCAAAAATATTTGACACGTCAGATGCGCCGCGGATCAGGCTATGTCAAATATTTTCGACATCGAGCCATCTTGCCGGCGAGGTTAGATAATCCACCCTGCGCTAACGGCGATCGCTACGGCGAATACGATCACCAATACAAATGCGCCGCCGAGAGCCCGCTCCTTGGCATAGCGATAAAGAAGTGGCCTTGGCTTCGTTGCTGTTTCTCCGCCCGGGAGAACTCAAATCGCTAGCGCCGCCCCAGTGAAAGCATGGTAGCCGCAATAGCCGAGCAGGCCGACGCCGGTCGTGGCGGAGAAGGTCATCAGCGCCCAGCCGAAGGCATGGAGCAAGGGCGGATTGGCGCGCGCCTCGCGGCGGTTGCGGCTGGTGCTGCTCATCACGAAGCTGACGATCACGCCATAGGTAAGCGCGGCAAACTCGAACATTACTGTGGATCCCCCCGGATCGATACTGGAACTGGGACGTGCATGGTTAACGCGTCTGCCCCTACTGTTCGATTAACGGGGTTCCCGCCGCAAGCCGGGCTGAACGCCGCCAGGGAACGGTTCGTCGTACCGCATCCGACACCACTTCTCGTCAGCCAGCGAAAGCTGGTATTCCCGCCGGTTCTGCAGATATGCCGGTTGCGGAGATCGACCCCAGCTTTCTGGGGTGACGTAAAAAGTGTGGCAGCTTTCGTCCCAACCAATCACCCATTAAAGGCGCAGACCATGAGTCACGCCGCTTTTCCCGCGCTTCGCCTTCGCCGCACCCGCCATGCCGCCTGGAGCCGCGCGATGGTGGCGGAGACATTGCTGACGCCCGCCAGCCTGATCTGGCCCCTGTTCGTGACCGAGGGCCAAGGCGTCGAGGAACCGATCGCCACGCTTCCCGGCGTGTCGCGCTGGTCAGTCGACCGGATTGTCGAGCGCGCGAAGGAAGCCGCCGCACTCGGCATCCCGTGCATCGCGCTCTTCCCCAACACGCCCCGCCACCTGCGGACCGAACGCGGCGAGGAAGCGCTCAATCCCGACAATCTCATGTGCCGTGCGATCAGGGCGATCGCGGATGCGGTGCCCGATATCGGCATCCTCACCGACGTCGCGCTCGATCCCTACACCGCGCACGGCCATGACGGCGTGGTCGACGCGCAGGGCCGCGTGCTCAACGACGAGACGATGGCGATCCTGGTCGACCAGGCGCTGACCCAGGCGCGCGCGGGCGCGTCGATCATCGCGCCGTCGGACATGATGGACGGCCGCGTCGGCGCGATCCGTGCTGCGCTGGAGGCCGAAGGTTTCCACGATGTCCAGATCATGGCCTATTCCGCCAAATATGCCTCCGCTTTCTACGGCCCGTTCCGCGACGCGGTCGGATCGGGCGGGCTCTTGAAGGGCGACAAGCGCGGTTACCAGATGGATCCCGCCAATGCCGAGGAAGCTTTGCGCGAGGTCGCGATGGACCTTGCCGAGGGTGCGGACACGGTGATGGTCAAGCCCGGCCTGCCCTATCTCGACATCATCCGCCGTGTGAAGGATCGGTTTGAAGTCCCTGTATTCGCGTATCAAGTCTCCGGCGAATACGCGATGATCGAGGCTGCCGCTGCGGCGGGGGCAGGCGACCGCGACGCGCTGGTGCTGGAAACCTTGATGGCCTTCCGCCGCGCGGGCTGTTCGGGCGTGCTCACTTACCACGCCGCGCATGCGGCGCGCTTATTGGCCGGGTGATCCAGACCGAGCGCCTCACCTTACGCAATTGGCGCGCGCAGGATCGCGCGCCGTTCAAGGCGCTTTGCAACAGCCCCGAAGTGATGGCCTGCCTCGGCGGCGTCTTCGACGACGCGCAGATCGACGCGAATATCGGCCGTATCCAGTCCTGCGCCGACGCGAACGGTTTTTGCTTCTGGGCGATGGAGCGCCGCGCCGACGGCGCTTTTCTCGGCTTTTGCGGGCTCAAGGTGGCGCACGAGACCGGCCTGCCGACGGTCGAGGGCGAGATCGAGATCGGCTGGCGGCTGCGTCACGAGGCCTGGGGCCAGGGCTATGCGCGCGAGGCCGCGCTGGCGAGCCTGCGCTGGGCCTGGGCCAATCTCCCCGCGCGGCGCGTGATCGCGATGACGGTCGCCGCCAACCGGCGTAGCTGGGGCCTGATGGAACGGATCGGCATGACCCGCCGACCCGAGCTCGATTTCGGCCATCCCGGTTTTCCGGAGACGCACCATCTCCATCGCCATATCGTCTATGCGGTGGATCGGCCTACGCGCCCTTGAGAACCCCCGTTCGCCCTGAGCGAAGTCGAAGGGCGTCGTGCAACGTGCTTCGACTTCGCTCAGCACGAACGGTGTAAAGGGGTCATCCCAGCTTGGCAGTAAGCGCCGCCACCGCGGCGGCTTCGGAAGCCTCGATCGCGCTCACCTGCTTGGTCGCCGCGTCGATCGCCTCGCGATTGCCGCTGGTGCGGTTGGCGGGATCGTCGCGCAGCGCATCGATCGCCGCGGCGGCGTCATGCACCGCGCCGCGCGCGGTTTCGAGCGCGGTCACGGCTTCCTGCGCCTGGACCCACTCCTCACTGCCCTGCGGCTTGCCTGCTGCCTTTGCGACCGCGGTTTCAGCGGTGGCGCGGCGCGCGGCGAAATCCGTATCGCCAGCTTGCGCGGCCTGAATGTGCTGCGCGATCGCGGCCTGAAGCCGGGGGTCGAGCGGCGTCTGCGTTTCGCTCGCCTCGGCTACGGGCATATCGATCGGCTGTTTCTCCACCGCGCGCGGCATCAGCGAAGGCGCCTGCACCTCGGCTCCGCACGCGGAGAGCGCCAGGGCGGCGGCGGAAATCAGGAAAGCTTGGATGCTGCGCACCCGGGCGCCCTACCCATCTCGCAAAATAACCGCAACTGATGGGGTTGCGCACCCCGTTATGCTCGACTAGGGGGAGCGTCCTCACGCGCCCGTAGCTCAGCTGGATAGAGCATCAGACTACGAATCTGAGGGTCGGACGTTCGAATCGTTCCGGGCGCGCCATTTTCCAAAATATGGAAAATAAGAAGGCCGCCGGCATCCCTGCCGGCGGCCTTTCCTTTTGCGGCAAAGGGCCGATTCCTCAGCCTTTACGGATCCAGCCGACAAAGCCGCCGCGCGGGGCGAGTTCCATCCGGATATGATCGGCCCGGGTCACCGCGCGTTCGCGGCGGTCCCAGGCGTCGGGTTTGCCCTTCACATCGAACAGCTGGCTCGACTTCCATTTGCCCGCCCCCAGGAAATCCAGTGGCAGGTCCAGGCTCGACGCCGATCCGCCGTTCATTACCGCGACGAACCATTGGTCGCCCTTGCGGCGGGCTTCCGCGACGACGCTTCCCGGCTCGGTGCCCTTCAGGACGCGCGTCTCGTCCCAGGTTGACGGCAGCGCCATCAGCACGTCCCTTGCCGGATTGGCGATGAAGTCCTTGGGATGACCGCCGAAGCAGAGGAAAGGCGAGGTGAAGGTGATCGCCTGCGCCACCTCATGCCCCCAGGAAATACCCCGCAGCTCGACCGGATCGAGCACCAGCGGCGTATAGTCGCCCGGCCCCGCAATATAGCGCGTGAACGGCAGGATCGTGTCGTGCGCGGGCTCGATCGTGCGGTTGTAGCGCGTCATATGCCATTCGTGTCCGCGCACGCCCTCGCGCGTCAGCACGTTCGGCCATGTGCGCTCCATGCCGGTCGGTTTGTTGGCGCCATGGAAATCGACCATCAGCTTCATCGCCGCCGCATCGCGCGCCGTGTCGTGATACCAGGTCGCCCACCAGCGGTTGGCGGGCGGCGGGAAGTCGATCTTCACGCCGACCACGCCAGCTTCGACCGCCTTCTTGAAATAGGCCTGGCGCGCCTCGGGCGTCTGGACCTGGTTGCTATGCACCCACAGCCAGATCCTGACGTTGCGGGGCCTGGCATAGGCCACGACCTTGGCCAGCGAGGCCCAGGGGTCGGTCCAATGTTCCCAGCCCTCGTCGACCAGATAATATTCGTAGCCGAGCTGCCGGGTCCAATCGACCCATTGCTCCTGATCGTCCTGCTTGGGATCGCCGATCGCCATCCATTGCCAGCTCGACCGGCCGGGCTTGATCCAATCCGCCTTGGCCAGTTCGGGCGTGGGTGGCGGATTGAGATTCTGCACCAGCGTGGTGTTGACCAGATCGGTCAGCGTCCGCGCGACGATGGTCACCCGCCACGGCTGGATCACCACATCGTCGGTCGTCCAGCCTTGCGGGTCCGCATAAAGCTGCCCCTCGAGCGCACCGTCGGCGCCCCGCTTGAGCGCCAGGTCGCCATAATCCTTGAGCGCGGCTTCGGTGATCGAGAGATAGGCGCTACCGACACGCACCGTCACCGGCATGCCGTACAGATCGCTCCCCAGATCCGCGAGCGACAGGGTGCGATAATGGCTCTCGTAGCTGGGATCGAGCTTGTCGGCCCAGATTGTGGGATTGCCATCGATCATCCAGGCTGAGCGATCCGCCTCGACCTTACGGCCTTTCCTCGGCGCCAGCCGCAGACGCACGCCGGCGCCGTCATTGGCGACATGGAGATCGACCCAATAGGTCTCGCCGTGGGAGGTCGCCTTGACGCTCGCCTCACGCGCATCGTTCACGGCAAGATTGTGCGCACCGAAAAAGCGATACGTCTCATGGATCGGCCGAACCGTGGCGGAACCGAGCGTCACATCCTGCCCAAGCTCGGCTCCGTCGGAACGGATACCCAGCCGTGAGGGCGCGAGCATTTGCCGCCCATCCAGCAAGATGCGGTAGCGCAGGTTCCCCCCGGTCGCGGAAAGCTCGGCGCTGAGATGACGATCGGGGCTTTGCACTACGATCGGGCTCGCCGCCGCCATCGCTGGAGACAGACTTGCCAGGCATCCCAGAAACAAAGCCGGCAGGAGCATCGGTCGCAACATCGTCTGTGCCTTCATGGTGCTACAGGGCGGATCAAACGGTCGGGCGCGGCATCAGCGGCCGCCTTGTGTCGATCGCAATCGAGGCCGGAACCAGCGGCGTGAAGGCCGGCCCGTCCGCAATCGCTTCGACCTGTATCCGCCCCGCACGCCGCTCCGACTGGACGATGACCTGTGCCAGGCCGTTGAACAGCGACCGACGCGGCTCCTTGTCGCTTTCGTGGCAATTGGGATCGCCATTGCCGACGCCGATGATCTTGCCCGGACCGGTGATGTGGAAGGCGATGCGATTGTCCGCGCGCGGGATCGGCCTGCCGCGCGCGTCGAGCACCTCGACCTTCAGCAGCGCCACATCCTGCCCGTCGGCATCGATCGTGCGGCGGTCGGCGCTCAGCCGGATCGATCGCGCGGGGCCGGTGGTTTCGCGCCGTTCGGTCAGCACGGTCCGCCCACCCCTGCGGCCGCGCGCTTCGATCACGCCGGGTTCGTAGCGCGCTTTCCATTCGACATGGCCCAGCGCCGGCACCTTCTGCCAGCCCAGGCTGCGCCCGTTCACGCTCAGCTCGACCTCGTCCAGGTTCGAATAGACCCAGACCGGGATTTCCTCGCCGACGCGCTCGGGCCAATCCCAGTGCGGGAAGAGGTGCAGGCTCGGCGCTTTCCCCCACCAGGCGCGGTAGTAGTAATAATAATCCTTGGGGAAGCCGCACATGTCGACAATCCCGAACTGCGAATTGATCGACGGCCACCCATAAGGCGTCGGCTCGCCGCGATAGTCGAAGCCGGTCCAGGCGAAGCCGCCGCTTGCCCATTCATGGCTGCCGTAGAATTTCCACCATTGCTCGGGCGTCTCCCCCCAGGGGACCACGCCATCATAGCTGCTGACGACGTTGCTCGCCGGATCGTTCGCATATTCGCCGCGCGTCGAGATCGCGCTCGAGGTTTCGGATCCGACGATCGGCCGCGCGGGATGCTTCGCGTGGAAGGATTCCGGGCCATGCGGGACGTTGTAGTTGAAGCCGATGATATCGAGCGGGTCCGACACGCCCTGCTCGTTATCGCCGTTGACCGCCGCGGTGACGACGCGGGTCGGATCGAGCCTGTGGCACGTTTCGACCATGCTGCGCGCAATGCGGGCACCCTGCGGCGCGAGTTCGCCCTTCTGCAGCTGCCATTCCTCATTGCCGATCGACCACATGATGATCGACGGCGAATTGCGGAAACGCTTCACCATCAGTTCGAGCTGGCGCAGCCCCTCCTCGCTCGAGCTCATCTGGCGCGTCTCGCACATCATCATCACGCCCATGCGGTCGCAACTGTCGATCCATTCGGGCGTGGGCTGGTTGTGCGAGGTGCGCACTGCGTTGCAGCCCATCCCCTGCAGCACCGACAGGCGGAAACGCTGCAGCGCGTCGGGCAAGGCGGCGCCGACGCCAGCATGGTCCTGATGGTTGCACGTACCCTGGATCTTGGTCGGCACGCCGTTCAGGAAGAAGCCCTTGTCGGCATCGAAACGCAGCGTGCGGATGCCGAAAGTCACGCGCTCGCCGTCGCGGACCGCGCCGTCCCCCGCCACCTTCACGATCGCGGTGTAGAGATTGGGCGTTTCGACCGACCAGAGCTGGGGCGCGGTCACGCGCGCGGACGTCCGGCATTCCGCCGATCCGCCCGGCGCCACTGTAGCGGGCGCCGAGGCGCGCGCGACCGTGCGGCCGGCGGGATCGAGGATCGTCCAGTCCACCGTCACGTTGGCGGGGCGCCCGCTTTCATTCTCGACGATCGTGGCAAGGTCGAGCGTCGCCGCCCCCTGCTCCACCGTCGCGCGGACCACGCTGTCCCATTTGCCGAGATGGACCGGATCACTCTTGGTCAGCCAGACATGGCGGTAGATGCCCGCGCCTTCATAGAACCAGCCGTCGCCGAAGCTCGCATCGACCCGCACCACGACGTGATTGGCGCCGCCATAGTTGATCACGTCGGACAGGTCGAAGCGGAAGGACGAATAGCCATTGTCGTTGCGGCCGACGAAGCAGCCGTTCACCCACAGGATCGCATCGCGCATCGCGCCGTCGAATTCGATCCAGATGCGCCGTCCCTTGTCGCTTTCCGGAATGTCGAACGTGCGGCGGTACCAGCCGACGCTGGTCCCGGGATACCGGCGGCCAAGCGGCTTGAAACCATGCGAGCGCGAATTGGCATCGCCCTGTCCCTGCTCGTCGTTCACGAAAGGCAATTCGACCGCCCAATCGTGCGGCAGGTCGAGCATGCGCCAGCCCGTATCGTCGAAGCCCGATTTGGCGATCTTGAAATCGCCTGTTTTGGAAAAATCGCTCTGGCCCATGCCGAAGCCGAAATCCTGCGCCGGATCGCTGGCGTGACCGAAGGCGAAGCGCCAGCCGAAATCGAGCAACAGCTCCTCGCGCGGCGCGATCGCGCCGGGCGTCAGCGTGGCCTGGGTGTCCCTCTCGGCCGGGTTCTGCGCAATCGCCGGCTCGAACGGTAGCGACAGTAAAGGCGTGCCGACCGCGAGGCCGGAGGCAAGCAGGCCGCGACGCGAAACCCGGGTCATGAGGACTCCTGGAAAAAATTGCCAATCTGGGAGCCAGCGGGCGGGCAGCCCGGCCGGCGAACGCACGACATCTCTCTTTTGTCATACAAAAGCGTTTTCCGCCCCGGAACGCAAGCCGGTCCGTGCACGGCCGATCATGGCAGCGACCAGTGGCCGCAGCGGGCTTCACCCGTCATCCGCAGGTGGAGGGATGCGAACCTGGTGCGAACGACCGCTGGGCCGCGCTGATGACTTGAGGCCTTTGACGGATTATCCAAGCTCAACCGGGGTTGCGCCTCCCGCGCGAGCGCCGGGACAAGGACGGAGGGGCGCGGAATGAAGCGGTTGGCGGTCAGCTGGTGCATTCTGGCTTTGCTGGCAGCAGCTCCCGCCCGCGCGGCCGAGCCGGCCAACTTCCTGTTCCTCGACGCCGACGACATGTCCGACCATCGCGGCCTGCTGGCCCGTCCCGACATTGCGGGTGGGCAGATCATCTATTCCTGGCGGCAGTTGGAACCGCGCAAGGATCAGTACGACTTTTCCAAGCTCGAACAGGACCTGGCCGTCGCGCGCAGTTTGCACAAGAAATTGTGGGTCTCGATCGGCGACCGCACCTTTTCGCTGAAGTGGAAAGGAATGCCCGACTACCTGTCCGACGATCCCCAATATCAGGGCGGCATCGTCTTCCAATACTCCTATCCGGGGACCAAACCGGGCACCAACAAGACCCCGAACGGCGTGGTCGCCATGCAATGGAATCCGGCGGTGCGTGCGCGGTACCAGAAATTGCTGCGCGCGCTCGCGGCACGCTTCGACGGCAAGATCTACGGCATCGATCTCGGCGAAACCGCGATGGATGCCAATCTCGAGGAGGGAGAAAAGGGCTTCACCTGCGACGGCTATTTCGACGCGGAAATGGAGAATATCGCCGCGGCACGCGCGGCCTTTCGCAAAACCGCGGTCGTCATGTTCGCGAACTTCTGGCCGTGCAACTGGAACGACAAGCGAAACTATATGAGCCGGGCCTTTGCCGAGGCGGCTACGCACGGCATCGGCATGGGCGGCCCGGACATCTACCCCTTCAACCCCGCCTTGATGAAGAATTCCTATCGCTTCCTGAACGACTATCGGGGCAAGCTGAAGCCAGTCGCCATGTCGGTCCAAGAGCCCGATCTGGACTTCATCGACCCCAAGACAGGCAAGCCCTTCACCAAGGACGACTTCACCACCTTCGCGCGCGACTACCTCGGCGCAAACATCATATTCTGGGCCTACATCTCCCCCTGGTTGCAGCAGCCGCCACATCGCTGACGAGCTGCGTACAACTTTAAACCCGAAAGCAGGTTCGCGCACGGTCGAACCGGCTGGGAGGCGGTGGGGAGCGTCCGCTTGCGACGTTCTGGGGCTTGAAAAGTTTACGCTTGAAGTCGCGCTACAAATGTAGAATGCTCTACAAATGTAGAGAGGGTGGAATCGGATGCTGAACAAGCTGCCCCCGCGGGAACGACAGATCGTCGACATTCTATACCAATCCGGCCCGCTTACAGCAGGAAGCATAGGTGATGCGCTGCCCGATCGGCTGAGCGGCTCTGCGGTTCGCGCGATGCTGAAGCGGCTTGAGGACAAGGGTTATGTCACGCGGGCGGACTCGGAGCGCGGCTATCTCTTCAGCCCGGCACTTCCGGAGACCGCGGCGCGAAAATCGGCGCTCACCGAAATCGTGCGCGTGTTCTTCAACGGCTCGGCCGCCAGCGCGGCAAGTGCCCTGCTCGGGATGTCCGACCGTCTGAGCCGCGAAGAATTGGATAAGCTCGAGGCGGTGATCGCGAAAGCCCGCGCGGCGAAAGGAGCAAATCGATGAGTGGGTTGATTCTGCTCGCCGGGAAATCCTTTGTGATCGCCGGAGGCGCACTGCTCCTGCTGAAATTGATGCAGAATCGGTCGGCAGCGGACCGCAGCTGGGTTGCACATCTCGCGCTTGCGATCCTTCTGATTGTCCCGGTTGCGTCCTTCGCAATGCCGGCGCTGGACGTCGTCGGGCCCGAACTTTTGGTGGGCCGAACCGAAGTCCAATCCACCACGCGGCTCTTGCCTCCTGCTGTTGGGCAGCGGGTACGGGTTTCGGTCGCCGCCACACCACCTCGCGGTCCGGTCGCCGATCAGCCGGAAAGGGCCAGCGCGTCGATCGACTGGCTCTTCTGGGGCTACATCGCTCCGACGGCTGCGCTCCTCCTGCTTACCCTGATCGCGATGACGCGGCTCGCTTTCCTAAGGGCGCGCGCAACGGTTCTCGTGGATGCGCCTTGGCTTACAGCGCTCGCGCGCGCCCAGAAGCGAATGGGGTTCAAGCACGGAACGGCTCTTCTCACCAGCGATGAGCTTCCTTCGCCCATCAGTTGGGGCGTGATCCGCCCTGTGATCCTGCTCAATTCGGAAGCCGTCGAATCGCACAATGAAGCCGAGGCGATCATCACGCACGAGCTTGCACATGTCGCTCGCCTCGACTGGGCGAAGCTCTTGCTTGCGCGCGCTGCGGTCGCGCTGTTCTGGTTCAATCCTTTCGTATGGTTGCTCGCGCGCGAAGCGCATCAATTGCGCGAGGAAGCGGCCGACGATGCGGTGTTGGCTACGGATATCGATGGCGCCGAATATGCAAGTCTGCTGGTCGGAGTTGCCCGTCATGAATGCCGGGGGATTCTGGTCGGAGCGCACGGTGTCGCTTCGGGGCGGAATTCCCTGACGCGGCGTGTGAAGCGGATTTTGGACAGCGCCGCCAGGCGCGCGTCCGGCGGCTGGCGGTGGCGCTCGGCCGCGGCGTTCTTCGCAGCCGGGTTGGCCGTTTCCACAGCTGCTCTCAATCTGGTTCCCGCCGCCGCAACCTCACCAAACCGTCTCATCGATAGTGGTCCGGTAGCCCGTCGCTCCAGCGCATCGGGGCCTCTAGCGGCCCATGCCAGCACTGGCGCGCCTCTTGCTGCCTCGGACTCAACCGACCTTGACGGCATCACGATGGGGACGAGTCCAAGGGCCGGCGAGCCGGGCGAAACCGGGCTTCACCCGCTCAATGCATCGAGCAATATCATGAATGATGGCCAGGGCGTGCTTCGCTCTTCTGACGGTTCGACCATGGCGACTGTCGCTCCGAAGGCGAGCGCCCGCGGGAGCACAATTCTGCAAAATTCCAATGGTTCGATGTTGGCCTTGGCCAATACAAACGTGGTGTTGCGATTAACGGTCGCGACCTCCAGTTCGTCCCAGGCTCCGACCAGCGCGGATGCTGCGATGGAGCGCGCAATTGCAATGAAAACGGTGGGCATCACTCCAGAATATGCCGCGGCGATCCGCGCCGCCGCTCCTCAGCTCCGTATCAGCGACGACGACATGGTGGAGCTCAAGCGTGCGGGTGTAACTGCTGGGTTCATCCAGGAACTCGCTCGCCTCGGCTATCGCAATGTGAGTGCGGACGACATCGCCCGCGCCTGCGTTGTGGGTTTGCGCGAAGATTATATCCACGCGCTTGCTTCTGCGGGGTACGACCGGCTTCCCCTCCACGAACTGAATCAGTTAAAGAGCGCTGGGATCACACCGGCTGATGTCGAGCGGTTCCGACAGGCAGGATATGATCACATCGATCCCGAAAAACTGCTTCAATTGAAAAAGCTCGGAATAACCCCTGAGGATATTCGGGCAAGCGAACGTAACGGCCCATAATCGCGCTCTGCATTAGACCGATAAACTAGCTTCAACCCACTGAATGAAACGCCTCTTGAGGCGGACGGAAGAACTTTGCCCGATTTCCGGCAAAGGTGAAATGACGCGACCGTTGGGTTCCCCGGCTGCTGCGCCCCTTGCCGTTTAAAAGGCGGGTCTCTGCCTCACTCGAACATCTCTTTGAGATTCGCACCGCCGGCCGTGCTTTGCGTAGCCGATAGTCGCCTCACTGTAATGCCGCACCTACACACACATCAACGGAGTAGAGCCGATGCTCAAATCTCACCTGTGGGTCGCTCAATTCGTATTGGTTTTGATGGCGGCGGAGGCCGCTTGCGCGCGGCCTTTCGATGCCGCGGCGGGTGGCGCTCCCCTGCATTCGTGCGCGGCGCCTGCGAAGCAGGTCACCGGTGAGTTTGCGCCGCAGGGGCTCGACGTCCGGACGGCCAGCAAGAGCGTCAAACCGGGCGAGGATTTCTTCGCTTACGTCAACGAAGGCTGGGTCAGGGATACAAAGATCCCTGAAGGCTATTGGGACTATGGCCAGACGAACATCCTCGGCGCCAAGGTCGATCAGCAAGTCAAGGGCCTGCTGACGCAGAGCATGGCAGGCCAATCGCCCAAGGGAAGCGCCGCGCAGCAGGTCGGCGATGCCTATGCGAGCTTCCTCGACACCGATCGGATCGAACAGCGCGGGCTCGGCGCAGTCAGGCAGGATCTTCATCGCATCCTGGCGAGCAAGACCCGGCAGGAGATTGCGCGGCTGATGGCCGATCCGACCTCAAGCTCGATCGTGGCGATCAACCTGTTCCCCGCTGACGGGCAGCGGCGGGTCCATCTCGATCAGCAGAATCTCAGCCAGCCGATGCTCGGCCTATGGAACAACGGAACCTATTTGGGGACGGACGAGGCGTCCGCAGCGGGGCGCGAGGCGTATCGCGCCTATATCGAGACACTGTTCCGGCTGGCGGGCGTCGACCATGCCGCACAGCGGGCGGCGCGCGTCGTGGCGCTCGAAACGGACATCGCGCGCAACATGTGGCCGTTCGAAAAGCTGCGCGATCGTCGGGCGAATTATCATCCGATGACGGTCAGGGAATTGATCGCCTATGCGCCCGGTTTTCCCTGGCGAACCTTCCTGACGGCGCGCGGCGTCGGGCGCGAGACGAATATCGTCCTGGGCACCGACAGCGCGGTCCAACGCACGTCGCGGCTGTTCGCGGAGGCGCCGCTGGACGACTGGAAATCCTATCTGGCCTTCCATTGGCTACAGAACCAGATCGACGTGTTGCCCGACGCGCTTCGGCAAGCCAGTTGGACCTTTTACGGCAAGAGGCTGTCCAGCCAGAAATCGCCCCCCAAGCGGGAGGATGTGGCGCAGCGCCTCGTCAATGACAGCCTGGGATTGCAGGTCGGGCGCCTCTATGCCCAGCGTTATGTGACCGCCGAAACCAAGGCTTCGGCGACCGAGATGATCAATTATCTGAAAAAGGCCTTCGCCCAGCGCCTGACCGACGCCACCTGGATGGACGATGCGACGCGCGCCGAGGCGCTGGAGAAGCTCGCCCGCTTCAAGTTCAAGGTCGCATGTCCGACCATCTGGCCCGATTTCTCGACCCTCGTCATCCGGCGTGACGATGCGGCGGGCAATTTGCGGCGCATCCGGGAGGCGGAATGGGCGCGCCAGCGGCGCCGGCTCGATCCTCGCCTCAAGGACGAACCCTGGTACGAGACGCCGCAGACGGTCGATGCCAGCTACAGCGTTCTCTACAATGCGATCGAGCTTCCCGCCGGCTATCTGCAATCGCCTTATTTCGATGCCAATGCCGATCCCGCGGTCAATTTCGGCGCGATCGGCGCCTTCATCGGCCATGAAATGGGGCATGGCTTCGACGATCAAGGCATCATCTACGACAGCGAAGGCCGGATGCGGAACTGGTGGTCAGCCACCGCGCTCGAGCAATTCCACAAAAGAGCGCAGGCGCTGGTCGGGCAATATGACGCTTATGCGCCCTATCCCGATGCGCATGTCAGTGGCAGCCGCACGATCGGTGAGAATATCGCGGACCTGTCGGGCCTTACGCTCGCTTACCAGGCCTATCACCTGTACCTGGCCGACCATCCATGCACCGGCCGGGCCTCGCTCGATGGCCTGACCGGCGACCAGCGCTTCTTTGAAGCCTGGGCGCAGGCATGGCGATCCAAGGCGCCGGAAAGCGCCATCCGCTACATCATCTCGAACGGCGGCCACGCGCCGAGCCAATATCGCGTCAACGGCGTCGTCAGAAACATCGACGCCTGGTATCGCGCGTTCAACGTCCAGCCGGGCGATGCCCTGTATCTGCCTCCTGAAGAGCGCGTTCGCATATGGTAGCTTTGTCCCGCCGCCTGAATGGCTCAAGTTCGATGCCCGTGCCGCGTCAGGGGGATGACCGCTTTTAGGAAATTCGGTCGGGCCTTCGAACGACCGGATCCAAGGCGCAAAGCTGCCGATGCGTCGAGCCATTATTATTTGTCGGATGAGCCAGTCTTAACTGGTTCATCCGACAGACCGGGGCGGACGCCTTCAGACCGTCAGTAGATTGGCCGCGGTCTCGTCGCGATGCTTCTTGAGATAGCGCATGAAAGGCGTGCCGCCCGTCCCGACGTCGGTATCGTTGCCCGCCGAGCCATGATTCTGCTTGTGGATATAGCTCGCCGCATATTCCAGGTGCAGCGAGCGGAAGTCGGCGACCGCCTGGACGGCGCCGTTATAGGCCTCGGCAAGCCCGCGATTTCCCGCCTTGCTCACAAACGCGCGCACGCCGCTTTCGGCGCGCACGTCATCAATGAAGCGGCGATGCGCGGGCGGACGGTAGATGTGCAGCTCGTCCAGATAAGCGCGCAACGGGTCGGCCGCATGGCCGACGCCCAACAACGCGTCCATCGCCGGCACGATCGAGGATTGCGATCCGGTCTGCCCACGGAAGGCCTGCGGGGCGCCGGCATAGCGCTCCACACCCTCATAGATCACGCCCTCGCCCAGCGCCGGATTGTCCTTCCAGCCATGGATGTAGGGGCGGACCCGCCGGAAATACATATAGGGGTCGCACTTCTCGGGCATGCGGTGGAAGATGGCGTTCATGCCCTCCCAGACCGCCACGATCCGCTCCAGCAGCGAACGCGCGGTCTCCGCTTCGCCCACTTGCGCCGCCTCGATCAGCGGGCCGAATAGGGCCAGCGCCTTGCCCGCCTGCGCTTCGATCGCGACATGAATCAGCACGAACCAGGCCTCGTCGGTGCCGCCCGCGAATTTCTGGATCATGTAGATATTGTCGAGGCCGATGCCCTTGTCCGCGTCGAGCATCGCCCAATTGTCGAGCACATATTGGCTATATTGCAGCAACGGCTGCTGCCCGAGCCGGTCCGCGACCGCCACCATCGGCACCGCCAGCGACCGCGGCAGGAACGCCACGGTCGGCTGCGCGCCCCAGATATAGGATTGCACCAGAAAGGAATAATGGACCATCGCGACGCGCGCTTGCGCATCGTCGAGCGCGGCAAAATCGGCCGCGTCCAGCACCGGCAAGCGCTCCAGCACCGCGCGAACCCGATCCGTCGGCAGGATTTCGGGAAGCCGCATCGCCGCGTGGCGCACTTCGGAGAAGGCGTCCGGCAGCGTCACCGCGGCCGCGTCGAAATCGCACAGGAAGCCGCGTTCGGGGGTGATGCCGTAAGTGCTAAGGTCCGCCAGGCCCATCGTCCAATCTCCTTCGATATTGGAACGCAATTCTATTCGGCCCAACGTCGAATGAGCTTGCGTATTGACGCGCTGAAACAGCTGGATCACAATTTTCAGCGATTATGGACGCAATTGACGCAAAGATATTGCGATCGCTCGAAACCGACGGGCGAATCAGCAATTTGCAGCTCGCGGAGCGGGTCGGCCTTTCCCCCTCCGCCTGCCTCCGCCGCGTGCAGGCGCTGGAGACGGAAGGGGTCATCCGCGGCTACAAGGCGATCCTCGACCGCACCCGGCTCGGCGCGGGCCTCGTCGTGTTCGTGATGGTCGGTCTCTCGGGCCAGCTCCAGCGCGACGCCTTGGCGTTCGAGCAGGCGATGGCGGACGCGCCCGAAGTGCGCGAGTGCCACAATATCACCGGTTCGGTTGAATATCTTCTGCGTGTCGAAGTGCCTGACCTCGCCGCCTATAAGAGCTTCCATTCGGACACGCTCGGCACGCTGCCGCAGGTCAGCAGCATCACCTCGCACGTCTGCCTGGGATCCTCCAAAGACCTGCGCGCCTGACCTTTCAGCGCGCGACCAAGGAGCCTCGCGCCATCTTTTTGATCCAAAATGGTAGCGCTAACTTTTTCGATTGACTCTCATGCGGCTGCTCGACATCGTTGTCGAACAAACCAACCCTCCCTCGATGGCCGCATCCCCCCGATGTGGCCATTTTTTTGCGCGCTTTCCGGTTGTCGGACCGTCGTCAGGCGTGGCCGCTGGTCGGGGCGAGCAATCGCACGTCCACACCCGCCGTCGCGAAGGCGCGCGGCCAACGCTCCTTGATCGGCGTCTCGAAGATCAGCTCCTCGCTCGCGCCGACCGATAGCCAGCCATGGCGGCGCATCTCCTCGTCGAGCTGCTCTTCGCCCCAGCCGGCATAGCCCAAGGCGACCAGCCAGCGATCCGGCCCCTCCCCCTTCGCGATCGCGCGCAGCACATCCAGCGTGGTGGTGAGCGACATCGTGTCCGACACGGGCAGCGTATCGTCACCGCGCCAGTCGGGCGAATGAAGCACGAAGCCGCGCTGCGTCTCGACCGGGCCGCCCTGATGGATCGGCGCGTCGGGGGCGACCCCGGGCTCGATATCGAGCTGCTTGAGCAGGGTATGGAGCGTGATGCCGGGCACGGTCCGCCCGATGCCCACGCCCATCGCGCCGTCAGGCTGATGCAGGACCATTGCGATCACCGCTTGCTCGAAGCGGGGATCGCCGATCCCGGGAAGCGCCAGCAACAACTCGCCGGCGAGCGAGGCGAAATCACCCGTTGCCATGCTGCTGTTATAGGGATCGGTCACGATCAAGCCAACCGCCCCACACCCCTTCCGGGTTCCATCCCCAGATGTTAGGGCCGGAACAAAGGAGAAAGATAATGACGATCGCGATTGGCGACTCCCTGCCAGCGGCCACCCTGGTCAAGATGACCGCCGATGGGCCCGAAAAGGTCGAGACCCGGGATTATTTCGCGGGGCGGCGCGTGGCGCTTTTCTCGGTGCCGGGCGCGTTCACGCCGACCTGCTCGGCCCGCCACCTGCCTGGCTATATCGACAAGGCGGACGAATTGAAGGCCAAGGGGATTGACGAGATCGTCGGCACCGCGGTCAACGACGCTTTCGTGATGGGTGCCTGGGGCAAAAGCGCGAATGCCGACGGCAAGGTCACCTTGCTGGCCGACGGCAATGCCGATTTCGTCAAGGCGATGGGCCTCGATTTCGATGGCAGCGCCTTCGGCATGGGCACGCGCGGCAAGCGCTTCGCGATGATCGTCAATGACGGCAAGGTCGAGAAACTGTTCGTCGAGGCCCCGGGCGAGTTCAAGGTGAGCTCGGCCGATTATATGCTCGCGGAGCTTTGATGCCCTCGCCGCAGAGCCTCGCCCACGTCGACGCGCTGGAGGCGCTCTACCGGGAATCGGTGACCGCGCTTCGTACCGCGCTGTCGCGCTACATATCGAACGGAGAGCGCCCCGACCCCGCCGCACGCGCGGCGGGCGCCTTCTGCTACCCCGAAATCCGTGTCCGCTATGATGGCTCGCCCTCGGTCTCCGCGCCGGGCCGCGCCTTCGGGCGGCTGCACGTGCCGGGCGATTATGCGGTCAGCGTGACCCAGCCGGCCCTGTTCCGCGATTATCTCGCCGAGCAGCTCGATTATCTGGTCGAGGATTATGGTGCCGAGGTCAGCGTCGGCCGCAGCGACGAAGAGATCGCCTACCCCTACGTCCTCGATGCCGAGATCGACCTGACCGGCGCCGCCGCGGTCGAGCTGGCGCGGATATTCCCCGCGACCGAGCTCGCGCATATCGGCGACGAGATTGCCGACGGCCTCGCCGTCACCGGTGTCGGTCCGCGCCCGCTTGCGCTGTTCGAAGCGGGCCGTACCGATTTCAGCCTCGCCCGGCTGCGCCATTACACCGGCACCCCGCCCGCGCACGTCCAGAAGTACGTGCTATTCACCAACTATCATCGCTACGTCGACGAATTCGTCGCCTGGGCGTGCGAGGAGCTGAACGCGGGCAAGGGCTACACTATGCTTTCAGGCGCCGGCGGGCTCGAAATCCACCCCGGCGATCCCGATCCCGCGCGCGCGGTCGCGGACAGCGCCTGGCGGCGGCACCAGATGCCCGCCTATCATCTGGTCGCGCCCGATCGTTCGGGCATCACGCTCGTCAATATCGGCGTCGGCCCGTCCAACGCCAAGACGATCACCGATCATCTCGCGGTGACGCGGCCCGAGGCGTGGCTGATGATCGGCCATTGCGGCGGGCTCCGCCCGAGCCAGCGGATCGGCGATTATGTGCTGGCTCACGCTTATCTGCGCGACGACCATGTCCTCGACGATGTGCTGCCCCCGGAAATCCCCGTGCCGGCCATCGCCGAAGTCCAGCTCGCGCTCGACCGCGCCGCCGAGAAGGTCTCGGGCGAAAGCCGCGAGCAATTGAAGGCCCGTCTGCGTACCGGCACCGTCGTCACCACCGACGATCGCAATTGGGAGCTGCGCTACACCAGCTCGGCCTTGCGCTTCAGCCAGAGCCGCGCGGTCGCGATCGACATGGAATCCGCGACGCTCGCCGCGCAGGGCTTCCGCTTCCGCGTGCCCTACGGCACCCTGCTCTGCGTCTCGGACAAGCCGATCCATGGCGAGATCAAGCTGCCCGGCCAGGCCAACCGCTTCTACGAACGCGCCATCGCCGAACATCTGCGCATCGGCATCGCTGCGATCGACGAGCTCAAGCTGGCCGGCAACGAGCTCCACAGCCGCAAGCTGCGCGCCTTCAACGAGCCGCCGTTCCGGTAAGGCCCTCTGCCCGTCATCCTGAACGTGTTTCAGGATCCATTTCGCGGCGAGGCCGGCTGCCTCTCGATGGATGCTGAAACAAGTTCAGCATGACGAAGGAGAGTTTAATTCGCCGGCGTATCCACGCCCTCGGGCCTGGCCGTATTGGGCCAATGGTCGATGACGGTGCGGTTCCGCCCCTCGCGCTTGGCTTGGTAGAGCGAGCGGTCGGCGCGCTCCATCGCGTCACGTAAGGAGAGTGTATTCGCGCTAAGCTGTGCCACGCCGAAACTGGCGGTGATCGATGGCAGGGCCACCCCGTCCTCATTGGGCAAGGCGACCAGTCCACGCACATGCTCGACGCGCTGGTAGAGTTCGAGCGCGTCGACCCCGATCGCGAGCAGCACGAATTCCTCGCCGCCCAGCCGGGCGAGCAGGTCACCCGGGCGGATCGCGGTGCCGAGCATCTTGGCGAACTGGATCAGCACCTGATCACCGGTCGTATGGCCGAAGCCATCGTTGATCGCCTTGAAGCTGTCGATGTCGGCGATCGCGACCGCGGCCCGGTCGCGCCCCTCCGCGACAAGCTTCGCGAGAAGATGCGGGGCTGCCTCGTCGAAACCACGCCGGTTCCACACCCCGGTCAGCGGATCGGTGCGCGCCAGCCGTTCGAGCACGATCCCGAAATCCTGGTTGAGCAGCAGCACGGTGACCAGCCCCAGCGCGACATAGGCCGCCGCCGATCCCAATGCGATGAAGGAGATTGCCTGATTGGTCTCATGCTCGATGAACACCAGCCCGACCACCAGCACCAGATTGGCCGCAGCGAAGGCGATCAGCAAGGCGGTCGCATACCAGTCGAAGCTGCGCTGCTTGCGCGTCCGGCGCGGGCCGACCGCGACCGCAGCCAGCATCAGACCGATTCCGTTCAGCAGGGCGATCGTCGCGGGAATCTGCTGCCGCATGACCGGCGCAAGATCCTGCAGCAGGCTGATCGACAGCGCGATGCCCGTCCAGATCGCGCCCAATGCCGCGGCCCGGTCGGGTCGCCCGCCGCGCTGGCGCAGACCGTGGACGAGCAGCAAGGCCGCCGCGAGCCAGCACAGGCTGGGGGTCGCGCCCGGCAGCGGCGCCACGTTGAGAATGAAGGTCGTGCCCAGCACCGATAGCCAGCCGACCATGATCGCCGCGAAGGCCGCGCCCCAGCTCATGGCGTGCGTCGCCTCGCGCCGCCGCCGCCAGATGGCGAGCAACGCGCCTGCGAACAGCCCGCTGATCACGAGCGGGGTACAGAGGATCGCGACCAGGATCACGGGCGCTGCGCCGCGACGACCCTAGCCTGACGCCGAACCGGCACGCATGGCTTCGGCCATGGCGCAGATGTCCGCTTTACAGACCATGAGCCTTCTTAACAGAGAAGTCGTTAAGAGGCTGTCACGATCGAAATGCGAAACGGATTCGATGCAAGGTTTTGAAATGTAAATCATCACCCACGCAAACTCCCCCCATTGGAGTTTACGTAAGAGGCAGAGCCCGGATACCGGTTCAGGTCAAGATGGTAAGGATCCTGTTAACCATTAATCTTGCGAGAGAAATTCCAGGATAGACTGGCCAAGGCTGGGTTGCAGGACCGAGGTCATGTGATTGCCGGCAATCTCGACCAGTTCACCTTGCGGAAGCAAAGCCGCCAGCTCCGCCGAAGATCCATTGTCATGGTCGTCCACGCCCGAGAGGACCAGGGTCGGGATGGCGATCGCCGCAATCTGCTCGCGCGATGTCGCGACGAACGTGTCGAGCAAGGGCAGCATCGCCAGCCCATCGCCGCCCGTCGTCTTGAGGAACGCCTCCGCCATCCAGGCGGGCGACCCGCGCGTATGCAGCCCCAGCCCGGTCAGCACATGACGGAAGAAGTCCCTCCGCTTGTTGGGATCGAGGATGCCCTCCAGCCCCATCCCCGAGAGGATCGCCTTGCGTGGCCCGGCGCCACGCACCAGCATCCTGAGCACGGTGCGCCCACCCAGCGAATAGCCGCCCAGATCATAATCGGTGAGCCCAAGATGACGGATCAGCGTCTCGCCATCGTCGGCCAGCACGTCGGGCGGATAATAAGCTGCATCGTGCGGCGCCGCGCTCATGCCGTGGCCGCGCAGATCGGGCATGATCACGCGGTAGCCCGCATCCGCCAGCAATTGGGCATGACCGTAGCGGATCCAGTTGACCCAGCCGTTCGAGAAAAGGCCATGGATCAGCACGACCGGCCGCCCCGCCCCCATTTCGCGGTACGCCAGATCGAGCCCGTCATGGCTCTTGAAATAGGTGACGGGGAAATCAGTCGGGGAGCTTGCCAACAGCGTTCATCCAGCGATCGGTGACATTGGGATTTTCATCCGAGCGCAGGCCCGGCAGATGCGACGTGTCCTGCCAGGCCGGCAGGATGCTTTCGGTCGCATAATTGTGGACGGGCACGAAACCGCCCGGTTCGTCGAACGAACCGAGCGTGATGTCCATTTTGGTCGCGCCTTCGATGAACTTGAAACCGAGCGGCGTCCCACACGCAGAGCAGAAAGGCCGCTCCGCGATCGGCGAGGAACGGTACCAGTCCGGCTCCGTCTCCCACGCCAACCGATCGAGCTGCACGCTGACAAAGGCGATCGAGGCGCCACCGGTCGCGTGCCGGCACATCTTGCAATGGCAGAGATAGGCGTCGTCATTCTCGACCGTCACCCGATAACGGATACGTCGGCACTGGCAGCCGCCGGTCAGTAATTTGGCCATGCCCGCGCGTTGGCACCGCGCGCAGGCGCTGGCAAGTCGGCGCGCACCATGCCACGGCGGGGCGATGGCTTTTCCTACCCGATATGATGCGATCATCCTCGGCGCCGGCGGCGCGGGGTTGATGTGCGCCGCGGTCGCGGGCCAGCGCGGACGGCGCATATTGCTCATCGACCATGCGCCCGAGGCCGGCCGCAAGATCCTGATCTCGGGCGGCGGCCGCTGCAATTTCACCAATCTCGGCGTCGCACCCGACCGCTATCTCAGCGCCAATCCGCATTTCGCCCGCTCCGCATTGAGCCGCTACACCGCCGCCGATTTCATCGCTCTGGTCGATCTTCATGGCATCGCCTGGCACGAAAAGACGCTCGGCCAGCTTTTCTGCGACGGCTCGGCGAAGCAGGTCGTGGCGATGCTGCTCGATGAATGCGCGGCGGGCGGCGTGACGCTCCATCTGGGCGATGCGATCCGTGACGTCACCCATGCCGATGGCATCTATCGGATCGACTATGGCGAACGTACCGCCGTCGCGCCGGCACTGGTGATCGCGACTGGCGGTCCGTCCATTCCCAAGCTCGGTGCAACCGGTTTCGCTTATGATCTCGCGCGCAAGTTCGGGCTCAAGGTGGTCGAGCCTCGTCCCGCGCTCGTCCCGCTGACGCTGTCGGGCGACGAAGCCCTGTTCCGCTCACTCGCGGGCGTCGCGGCACCGGTGGTGGCGCATGCGGGGGGCGCCAGTTTCGCCGAAGCCGCTTTATTCACGCATCGCGGTCTCTCAGGCCCCGCGATCCTGCAAATCTCCTCCTACTGGCGCCATGGCGAGCCGATCGGGATCGATTTCCTGCCCGGTTCGACGGGCTGGCTCCTCGCCGCCAAGCGCGCCCGGCCGCGCGCCAGCTTGCGATCGGTGCTGGGCGATCTTCTGCCCGACCGCCTGGCAGAGGCGCTCGCCGAACGGATCGACCTGCCGGGCGCGCTCGACGAGAAGCGCGACGCTATGCTCGTCGAAATCGAACAGCGCCTCGCCTATTGGATATTCCGCCCCAACGGCACCGAAGGATTTGCGAAAGCCGAGGTCACCGTCGGCGGCATCTCGACCGACGGGCTTTCCTCCAAGACGATGGAGGCGCGTAAAATGCCCGGCCTCTACGCGATCGGCGAAGCGGTCGACGTCACCGGCTGGCTCGGCGGCTACAATTTCCAATGGGCCTGGTCGAGCGGTTGGGCCGCGGGACAGGCGGTATAACAAGCCCTCTCCCGCTTGCGGGAGAGGGTTGGGTGAGGGTCTTCTTCTTTTTCCGCACGAGAGAAGAAGGCCCTCACCTCCCCACCGCTTCGCGGCGGGCCCCTCCTCTCCCGCAAGCGGGAGAGGGCTATTTCGAAAACCCCAGCGCCTTCGCCATTTCCTCAGGCGGTGGCGTCTCGGACCAGGCCGGCGTACCATCGGGCAATTCCAGCCACGGCTGCTTGCTCCGCGTCCAGATATGCGCGGTCACCACCAACTCGTTCGACCGGTCGATCGTGCCCGCCCGCACCACCGCGATCCCCGGCCGCGCGCTGTTCGTATTGAAGATGCGCGTGTGGCAGACCCCGCACATCCGCTGGCGCGAGACACGCCCGCTCGAGCTTGTCAGCTCATAGATCACGATCGGCCCGGAAGCCTCGATCGCACTTTCGGGCACCACCGCCTGCTGGCTGAAAGCACTGCCGCTCCAGGTCTGGCAGTCGGTGCAATGGCAGGCATAGGTCGGTGGCAGATTGTCGAGCCCGAGCGTGTATCGCACCGCCCCGCACCGGCATCCGCCCTCGATCGTCACCCGTCCCTCGCTCCTCGCATCAGCATCCATGACGACGCGAGCGCGCCGCCGACCAGGGCGATCGCCATATCCTTCTGGCTGTCCCAGACATCGCCCTGCTGGCCATTATATTCATCGGCCATTCCTGGAGCTAGAACGATGGTGATCAGCCATTCGAAAATCTCGTAGAGCGCGCTGATCGCGCCGACGAACAAGAAGCCGCTCACGATTGCCGCCTTACGCCCCATTCCGCCATAGCGGCGCGCGGCTTCAGCGAAGGGCCGGATCGCGAACAGGCCGAAGCTCAGATGCACGAGCCGGTCGAAATCGTTGCGGACCAGCCCGAACGTCTTGTCGATCGAGACGCCGAGCAACGTCCGGCCCCACGCCTCGTAAGGCACGTTGGAATAGGTATATCGGCCCGCCAGCGTGTGCAGCAGGAAGAAGGCCAGCACGCAGCCGACCGACCCGTCCGACAAGGGCCAGCGGCGCAGTAGCAGGGGCGCCGCCAGGATCAGCAGCATCGTCGGGATATGTTGGAGCGGCGCGATGTCGGGATAAGGCTGGCGCACATTGGCCAGCGCGACCGCGATCGCCAGCGCGATGATCATACGGAGCTGGGACGCCGGCAAAGCGCCCCAGCTCCGCAGATAGATCAAAGCCTTACGCCGCCTTCTTGAGGTGACGCCGACCGAGCAATTCGGCGATCTGCACCGCGTTCAGCGCTGCGCCCTTGCGGAGGTTGTCGCTGACGCACCACAGGCTGAGGCCATTGTCGATCGTCGAATCCTCGCGCACGCGGCTGACATAGGTCGCATATTCGCCGACGCATTCGATCGGCGTGACGTAGCCGCCATCCTCATGCTTATCGACCAGCATCACGCCGGGCGCCTCGCGCAGGATCGACTTCGCCTTTTCCGCCGAAATCTCGTCCTCGAACTCGATGTTGATCGCTTCCGAATGGCCGACGAACACGGGCACGCGGACGCAGGTCGCGGTCACCTTGATCTTGGGATCGAGGATCTTCTTGGTCTCGACCACCATCTTCCATTCTTCCTTGGTCGAGCCGTCTTCCAGGAAGCTGTCGATATGCGGGATCACGTTGAACGCGATCTGCTTGGTGAACTTCTTCGGCTCTGCCGGATCGCCGACGAAGATGTTGCGGCTCTGCTCGAACAGCTCGTCCATGCCGACCTTGCCCGCGCCGGAGACCGACTGATAGGTCGCGACCACGACGCGCTTGATCTTCGCGGCATCGTGCAGCGGCTTCAGCGCCACCACCATCTGCGCGGTCGAGCAGTTCGGGTTCGCGATGATGTTCTTCCTGGTATAGCCGTTGATCGCGTCCGGATTGACCTCCGGCACGATCAGCGGAACGTCCGGGTCCATCCGGTAGAGCGAGCTGTTGTCGATCACCGTACAACCGGCCGCGGCCGCGATCGGCGCGTACTTCTTGGTCGCTTCCGAACCGATCGCGAACAGCGCGATATCCCAGCCGGCCCAATCGAAATGCTCGATATTCTTGACTGTCAGGGTTTTGCCGGTCTCGCCGAAATCAATAATGTCCCCAGCCGAGCGCGACGATGCCAGCACGGCAATCTCGTCCGCGGGAAACTCCCGCTCCGCCAGGATGTTGAGCATCTCACGACCGACATTGCCGGTCGCGCCTGCGACGACCACACGATAACCCATTGAAACCTCCTTTGACGCGGGCGGCTTTAGCTCTAACCGCGCCCATGTCCAGCCGAACGGTCCCGAGGAAATCTTGGCACGACGAAAATCCATCGATCCCGCGGCCAATGTCGGCCTCGAAGGAAGGCGCCTCTATTTCGCGGTTGCGGCGATCAGTCTCGGCACGATGCTCACCATCATCGACGGTGCGATCGCGACCGTGGCCTTGCCCACGATCGCGCAGGATCTGCGCGTCGACAACAGCTCGGCGGTGATGGTGGTGACCGTCTACCAGCTGGTGCTGGTGATGGCGCTCCTGCCCTTCTCCGCGCTGGGCGACCAGATCGGCCTCAAGCGCCTTTACCAAGGCGGCCAGCTCGTCTTCACCATCGCGACCGTGCTCTGCTTCTTCGCGCACAGCCTGGGTTTCCTGCTGGTGGTGCGCGCGCTTCAGGCGGTCGGTGCGGCCGCAGCCTTGTCGGTCATGGCGGCGATGATCCGGCGGGTTTATCCCGCGCAGCATCTCGGCCGCGGGCTCGGTCTCAACAATATCATGGGTTCGGTCTCGGGCGCGCTCGCGCCGACCGCGGGCGGCCTGATCCTCGCGGTGGCGCCATGGCCGTGGGTGTTCGCTGCCGCCGCGCCGTTCGCGATCCTCAGCCTCGCGCTCGGCCGCTGGGCCCTGCCCGACGTTCCTCCACGCCCAGGCGACTACAATCTCGCCGGCGCGATGCTCAACATGGCGACCTTCGGCTTGTTCATCTCGGGGCTCGAGGCGCTCGTCCATGGCAACAGCCCGGTCGTCAGCGGCGCGGTCGTGGCGATCGGTCTGCTGTTCGGCGTGATCCTCGTCCTGCACGAGCGTAAGGAGCTCGTACCGATCCTGCCGGTCGATCTGCTCGCGCGGCCGGTGCTGTCGCTTTCGGTGGCGGGTGCCTTCGTCGCTTTCTTTGCCTCGCAGCTCATCACGCTTTCGCTGCCCTTTCGCCTCCAGCATGCTTACGGCTTTCTGCCGAGCGAGGTCGGCGCGATGATCGCTCCCTGGCCGCTCACCACCATGTTCGTGGCGCCGATCGCGGGAAGCTTGTCCGATCGCTATCCCGCGGGTCTGCTCGGCGGGATCGGCATGACCGTCGCGACGGTCGCCGCCGGCCTGCTCGCTTTCCTGCCCGCGCATCCCCAATTTTTCGACGTCGCCTGGCGCATGGCGTTGTGCGGCGCCGGCTTCGGCCTGTTCCTCTCGCCCAATGCGCGGCTGATCGTGGGCTCGGCCCCGCGCGACCGCGCCGCTTCGGCCGGAGGCCTGGTCTCGACCACCCGCCTGGTCGGCCAGACGATGGGCGCGACCGGTGTCGCCACCATGCTCGCGCTCGGCTTCGGCAAGACGCCCTGGCCCGCCTTCGTCGCCGGCTGCCTGACCATCGTCGCGGGCCTGTTCAGCGTCTCGCGCCTGCGTCCCTCGCTGCGCAATCCCAGCGCGCGCGAGGCAGGTGTCGCGCAACCCGGCGGTCATGGCGACATCGGCGCGGCCTGACCGGGCTTTTCGATAGCTCAGCAAGGAGACGGACATGCCCACCATCAGGACGCGCGACGGTGTCGATCTCTACGTCAAGGATTGGGGCGCGGGCCGCCCGGTCGTGCTGATCCACGGCTGGCCGCTCAATGCCGATAGCTGGGAGGATCAGGCGCTCGCGCTTGCGGAGGCCCGCCATCGCGTCATCGCCTATGATCGCCGCGGCTTCGGCCGCTCGGGCCAGCCCTGGACCGGCTACGACTATGACACCTTGTCCGACGATCTGGCGGCGGTGCTGGAGGCAACCGGCGCCCGGGATGCCGCGCTCTTCGGCTTCTCGATGGGTGGCGGCGAGGTCGCCCGTTACATGTCGCGCCATGGCGGCAAGGGGGTGCGCGCAGCCGGACTGATTGCTTCGGTCGTGCCCTATCTGTTCAAGGACGATACCAACCCCGACGGCTTCGACGCGGACACGATCGAGGAATATATGACCGCGCCGATTCGCAAGGATCGCCCCACCTTCTTTGCCCAGATGGCCAGGCGCTTTTATGGTGTCGGCATCATCACCAGCCCGGTCAGCGACGAGGTGCTCCGCAATTTCGAGCGGATGGCCGCGCAGGCCAGCATCAAGGCGATCCTCGATTGTATCCAGGCTTTCGCTAAAACCGACTTCCGCCCCGATCTGCCGAGCTTCACCGTGCCCACGCTGATCGTTCATGGCACCAGCGACGAAACCGTGCCGATCGAACTATCCGGTCGCGCGGCCGCAAGGGGAATCCCAGGCGCGACCCTGCTCGAATATGATGGCGAGCCGCACGGCCTCACCGTCACCGCCAAGGATCGGCTCACGACCGACATGCTGGCGTTTCTGGGGGCCTGACCCGGCTGGGCCATTGTCTTTGGCGCGCCGCATAGAATCCCTAGTCGAAAACTAGGCCATTCGGGGTTGCGGGCCGCCCTCGCCTCCGCCTAGAGCCGTGCACATGGCGAAGACGGCCTCTCCCTTCTCGTTCCGCGATTTCCGATTCTACTGGGCCGCCCGTTTCTCCACGACGATCGCGCAGAATGCGATGGTGGTGGTGATCGGCTGGCAGGTCTACGACATCTCGCGCGGCGTTCTGAAAATGAATGCCAAGGAAGCCGCCTTCCAGCTCGGCATGGTCGGCGTCGCCCAATTCCTGCCGTTGGCGATACTCACGCTCGTTACCGGCTGGACCGCCGACCGTATCGACCGCCGCTGGATCGGGCGGATCGTGATGCTGCTGGAGGCGGCGTGTGCGGCCTGGCTCGCTTATCTCGCGATGCGCGGCACCACCACGCTCGCCGCAATCTACGTGGTGGCGGTCATGCTCGGCATATGCCGCGCCTTCGCCAATCCCGCGATCGGCGCGCTCGCGCCCAATCTCGTCCCGCCCGAAGTATTGCCGACCGCGATCGCCGCTTCGTCGATCGCCTGGCAGACGGGCGCGATCGCGGGCCCGGCACTCGGCGGCTATCTCTATGCCGCCTCGCACGACGCGCCTTATGTCGTCTCGACGATATTGTTCCTGGTCTCGGCAGCCTCGCTGATGTTCATCCGCCCGATCCCCAAAACCTCGCTCGACGGCAAGGGCAACCCCTGGCGGCAGATGATCGATGGGCTCCATTATGTGCGCCGGAACCGGATCGTGCTGGGCGCGATCAGCCTCGACCTGTTCGCGGTCCTCCTGGGCGGCGCGACCGCGATGCTGCCCATCTATGCGCGCGACATCCTCAAGGTCGGCGCGTCCGGGCTCGGCCATTTGCGCGCGGCACCCGCGGTCGGTTCGGCGGCGATGGCCTTCTATTTCTCGGTCCGCCCGCTCCGCCACAATGTCGGCATCAAGATGCTGATCGCGGTCGCGATGTTCGGCGCCTGCACGGTCGGCTTCGGCCTTTCGCGCTGGATGCCGTTCTCGCTCGCCTGCCTGGCCGTGCTCGGCGCGTGCGACATGCTGTCGGTCTATGTCCGCCAGTCGCTGATCCAGATCTGGACCCCCAACGAGATGCGCGGCCGCGTCGGCGCGGTCTCGACGCTTTTCATCTCGGGCTCGAATGAGCTGGGCGAGGCCGAAAGCGGCCTGCTCGCCGCGCTCATCGGCGCGGTGCCCGCGGTTGTGCTGGGCGGCTTCGGTGCCATAGGCGTCACATTATTATGGTCCCGCCTGTTCCCTGAACTGGTGCGGGCGCGTACTTTCGATCCACCAACAACGCTGGAAGACATTCCCGGCGAGGAGATTGCGGCATGAAGGCGAACAACGTTCTCGAGACGATCGGCAACACCCCGCACATCCGCGTGCAGCGCCTGTTCGGTTCGGAAGAGGTGTGGATCAAGTCGGAGCGCTCCAATCCTGGCGGCTCGATCAAGGACCGCATTGCGCTCGCGATGATCGAGGCGGCCGAGAAATCGGGCGATCTCCAGCCGGGCGGCACGATCGTCGAGCCGACCTCGGGCAATACGGGCGTCGGCCTGGCGATGGTCGCGGCGGTCAAGGGCTACAAGCTGGTGCTGGTCATGCCGGAAAGCATGTCGCTCGAACGGCGCCGACTGATGCTGGCTTATGGGGCGCGCTTTGATCTCACCCCGCGCGAAAAGGGTATGAAGGGCTCGATCGAGCGCGCGCTCGAGATCGTCGCAGGCACGCCCGGCGCCTGGATGCCGCAGCAGTTCGAAAACCCCGCCAATGTCGAGGTGCATACCCGCACCACCGCGCAGGAAATCCTCAACGACTTCCGCGACACGCCGCTCGACATGATCATCTCGGGCGTCGGTACCGGTGGCCACATCACCGGCGTGGGCGAGGTGCTCAAGAAGGAATGGCCGGGCCTCAAGGTATTCGCGGTCGAGCCGACCTCCTCGCCCGTCATTTCGGGCGGCCAGCCGGGCCCGCACGCGATCCAGGGCATCGGCGCGGGCTTCATCCCCGCCAACCTCCACACCAGCGTGCTCGACGGCGCGATCCTGGTCGATCCCAACGATGCCAAGGAATATGCCCGCCGCTCGGCACGCGAAGAGGGCATGCTGGTCGGCATCTCCTCGGGCGCGACGCTCGCCGCGATCGCGCAGAAGCTCAAGGAAGCGCCGGGCGCGCGCGTCCTCGGCTTCAACTACGATACTGGCGAGCGCTATCTCTCGGTGCCCGACTTCCTGCCGGAATAAGCGTCAGTCCACCGGCACGAACAGGCCCCGCTTGCTCACCCCCAATGCGACATTGGTGGTGAAGCGGCGGACATTGGGATTGTCGGCCATCAGCCGGCTCATCAGCGCATCGTAGGAATCCACGTCGCGCGCGGTGATCACCAGGATGAAGTCGGCGCTGCCGGTGACGTAGAACACCTGCTGCACCTGATCCTCGCCATTGAGCCAAAGGCGCAGCCGGCGCATCAGCTCGGGACGCTCGCGCTCCACCTCCAGCGCGACGATGAAGAAGGTCGGCCGCCCAATCTGGGCCGGGTCGACCAAAGCCACATTGGCCTGGATCACCCCCTCGGCTTTCAAACGCTTCAGCCGGCGCAGCACCGCCGATCCCGACAGTCCGATCGCCTCGCCCAGCGCCTCCGCACTCACATCCGCATCGCGCTGCACGCGCGCCAGGAGCTTTCGGTCGAAACTATCGAGCATGTCGGCCATATCCGGCGGGATAGCGTCGATCTTCGCCGATTTCATGCGGAATGCAGATCGGGTTCGCAGAAAAACGGCGCAAGGCCGCCAATATGCTGGCGCTTCTACTTATGGAGCTTCGCCTTGATCGATCATCTCGAAATCAAAACTCGCCAGCTTACCGCGAGCCAGGCCTTCTATGCGGACACGCTTGCGCCGCTCGGCTACGCCCAGAAAGTGGGCGGTCCCGCCAAGGGTTTCGGTGACGGCGTCTCGCTCGACCTGTTCCTTGTCGAGGGCGAACCCAGCGCCAACGTGCATTTCGCTTTCCGCGCGCCCGATCGTGCGACCGTGGACCGCATCTACCAGGTCGGTGGCGAACGGGGCCATGTGCTCGATCGCGCGCCTGCGCTCGCCCCGCACATCCACCCGGATTATTATGCGGGCTATCTGCGCGATCCCGACGGGCGGCTGATCGAATTCGTCTGTCACGCGCCGGCTTAAGCCCGTGGATGCGCGTTCCGGTACACGTCGAGCAGATGCGCGGTATCGACGCCGGTGTAGACCTGGGTCGAGGACAGGCTGGCATGGCCCAGCAATTCCTGCAGCGACCGCAAATCCGCGCCGCGCCCGAGCAGATGCGTCGCGAAGCTGTGCCGAAGCGCATGCGGCGTGGTCCGTTCGCCCAGGCCCAGCCGCGCCCGCGCCGCCCGTACCGCGCGCCGGATGATGTCCGCCGATAAGGGGCCGCCCTTGGCCCCGCGAAAGATCGGCAGGTCGCGGCTGGTGCCCCAGGGATTGGCTTCCAGATAGAGCTCGATCGCCTCGCGCACCGGCGCGAGCAACGGCACGACGCGCGTCTTGGCGCGCTTGCCCGTGACGACCAAGGTCTCGCCGAGCGGCAGCACCGCGCCGGTCAGTGCCATCGCCTCGCCCACGCGCAGCCCCGCGCCGTAGAGCAGCAACAGCACCGCTTTGTCGCGCAGGCCGATCCACGGCTCGCTGCCTTCATCCTCGGCATCGTCGGCGATCGCGATCGCGTCGTCGGGCGAAACCGGACGTGGCACCCCTTTCTTGACGCGCGGCCCCTTCAATCGTGGCGGCAAAGCCGCCCCCTGCCCTTTCGCCACGAACGCCAGAAAGCCGCGCACCGCGGACAATTCGCGTGCGGCCGACGCATTGGCGAGCCCATCCATCCGGCGCGCGGCGAGGAAAGCGCGCAGCTCGGCCGTATCGACCCCGATCAGGGCAGAGGCGTCGATCGAAGCCGCCCTATGCTGCCCCAGAAAATGGATAAGCCGGCGCGCGGTCGCGCCATAGGCCCGGATCGTATGCTCCGAACGCCGCCGGTCGGCGCGCAGATGATTTTCCCAGGCGACCGCCTCGGTAAAAGCGGGGTGCGTGTCGAGGGTTAGCGAGCGGGCCACCGCTCCAGCATATGCGAAACCGCCTGGCCCAGGAAGCGCAGCAAGCGCGCGCCATGGCGCCCCTCGATCGCGGGCGCTTCGCTCTGGCCGAGCACGATCAGCCCGCAGCCCGAGAAGCTGTCGAGCCGGATCAGCGCCTCGCTGTGGATCGCCTCGCAGGCCGCGCCGAACAAAGGATGGCCGCGCTCGACCTTGCGCATCTCGACCGGGCGCATCATGTCCGCCATCCGCTCGACCAGCCTCGGCTCGACCGCGCGCATGCCGTCGCGATTGGCGCGGAACGCCTCGCCGTCGGCGACCCAGGCAAAGGCAACCTCGTCGACGCGCAGCAGCATCGGCCAGCGGCAGGTGATCGCGGTCGCCAGCTCACCGGGCGTGTCGCACGCGATCGCCGCCAGCACCGCTTCATGGATCGACGATACCGCGCCGGCATGGCCGCGCGCGAAGGCGATCAGATCCTCATTGATCTCCTCGACCTCCGACACACGCTTGCGGAGGGTTGCGACGGCGCTGGGCTCGAAATCGATACGCTGCATGAAGCCAGCATTATCGTGCGTTAGTTAAAGACCGGTTTTCCAAATCTGTCCGAGAGGTGAACGGGCGGCCTATCCTCCTCGATCCGTCACCCCGGTGAAAGCTGGGGTCCATCTCCTGCCCATCCCACGAGCCCGCGATCGCAGGAGATGGATGCCAGCTTCCGCCGGCATGACGCGAAAAACTAAAGCGTCATCCGATAGACCATCTTGAGCACATCGAACCGTTGCGGGTTCCATTCGGTCGCGACCACCTTCGCGGCATCGTCGATCCCGTCGAGATGCCAATGCCAACCGGCCATGAACTGAACCACCTCGATTCCCGCCGGCATTTCATCGATCAGCCGCAGATGCGTCCCTAATGGATCGGGTCTCAACTCGAACAGCACATTGCTGTCCGCGCCATCGGCGCTGGCATGCCAGACGAAGCCGAAGCGATGCGGCGGCTCGTACGTGGTGATCTCGCCCGTCATACGATATCCGAACGGGCGGAAGCACAGGTTGAAGCTGCCCCCCGCACGCGGCTCGACCTCGGCGTCGGATTGCCACCAACGGCTGATGCCTTCAGGCGTGGTCAGTGCGTTCCACACCGCCTCGACCGAATGCCGCAATATCCGATCGAAAGTGATGACCTGCCGATCGCCATGAACCGTGCGCCGGCCGTCGCGCGTCGCCTCGGGGCCGAAGTCGCGCGCATATTGGTCGCGCAATGCATGCCAGTCGGCCGGCTCGGGCGTATCGCCCAGCGATTTCGCCAGCGATTCGAGCAGCATCGTCCACCCCGCCCCGGTGCGCGGGGCTTCCTCGAATAGCGGCAGGAAATGGGTCAGCGTTAGCCGCGTGCCACCCTGCTTCTCCTCGAGCGCCCAGCGCACGCGGCCATGCGGCGGGATATTCTCGAACCAGCTATGCTCGATCAGGTGCGGCGGCTCGTAGCGCAGCACATGCGCGCGGCTCTCCATGTCACTATTGCCGAAGCGATAATCGAAATGCGCGCCCTCGTGCAGCGCCGCCGCTTCGTCGCCCAGCCATTCGACCCCCATCCAGTCAGCAATGCGTGCGGGCGTCGAGACCGCCGCCCAGACCCTTTCGATCGGATGCGGATAGTCGCGCGTCAGCACGAGCGTGCGGTCTTCGGCGGAATAATTGGCCTGGGTCATGTCACTGCTCCCGATCGAGATGTGCGCCCAGCGCATCGAGCGTGCCGCTCCAGAAGACGCGATAAGGCGCGAGCCAGCGGTCAAGCTCCGCCAAGCGCTCGGCTCGCAGCGAATAAATACGGCGCTGCCCCTCGCCGCGCACGTCGACCAGCCCCGCCTCGCGCAGCAACTTCAACTGCTTGGATACGCCCGGCTGGCTGATCTTCATCGCCTCGACGATCTCGCCCGCCGCACGCTCATGCATGCGCAGTAGGTCCAGGATCTGGCGGCGGCCGGGATCGGCCAACATGACGAACAGCGACTCCATGGCGTTTATATCGCCATATAGTTATATAACCGTCAAGGCATATATATACCGCTAGCGGAGCAGGACCAGTTCCTCGGCCATCGTCGGATGCAAGGCGACCGTCTCGTCGAACACCTGCTTGGTCAGTCCCGCGCGCACCGCCACGGCCGCCGCCTGCAGGATTTCGGGCGCGTCCGGCCCGATCATATGCAGGCCCAGCACGACATCGGTCTCGGGGTGGACGATCATCTTGTAGAGCGCGCGCTCGTTGCGTCCCGCCAGCACATTCTTCAGCGGCCGGAAATCGGAGGTGAAGACCTTGATCGGGCCGTATTTGAGCTTGGCCTGGCTCTCGGTCAGGCCCACACCCGCCATCGGCGGATGGCTGAACACCGCGGACGGTACGAAATCATAGTCGACCTGATGCGGCTTGTTGCCGAACACGCTGTCGGCGAAGGCGTGGCCCTCGCGGATCGCGACCGGCGTGAGCTGGATGCGGTCGGTCACGTCGCCTACCGCATAGATATTGTCGCGGGTCGATCTGTTGTCCGCGTCGACCTTGATCGCACCCTTCTCGTTGAGCTCCACGCCGGCATTTTCGAGGCCCAGCCCGTCGGTCAGCGGCACGCGCCCGGTCGCCCACATCAGCACGTCGCAGCAGAGCGGATCCTGCCCCTCGATATGCAGGCAGAGCGAGCCATCCTCGGCTTTTTCCACCTTCACGATCTTGGCGTGGAACTTGAAGTCGATCCCCTTCGAGGTCGAGATCTGGAGCAGCCGGTCGCGGACCTGCTCGTCATAGCCGCGCAGGATCACGTCGGTGCGGTTGACCAACGTCACATGCGCGCCGAATTCGTTGAAGATGCCGGCAAATTCGTTGGCGATATAGCCCGCGCCGACAATCACCACGCGCTTGGGCATCGCCTCCAGATGGAAGGCTTCGTTCGAGGTGATGCCAAATTCCGCGCCGGGAACGTTGGGGATTGCCGGCTTCGCCCCGGTCGCGATCAGGATATATTTGGCGGTGACCTTGCGTCCGCTCGCCAGCGTCACCTCGTTGGGGCCGCTGATCGTCGCGCGCTCGCGAATGATCTCGACCTTGTTGTTGCCGAGCGTCTCCTCATAGATGCCCGAGATGCGCGACACCTCGTTCTGGACATTGTCGCGCAGCGTCTTCCAGTCGAATTCGCAATCGGGCACCTGCCAGCCGAAGCGGCGCGCGTCGGCCAGGTCCTCGGCGAAATGCGCACCGTAGACGAGCATCTTCTTGGGCACGCAGCCGCGGATCACGCAGGTGCCGCCGACCCGATATTCCTCTGCGACCGCGACCTTCGCACCATGCGCCGCCGCGATGCGCGAGGCACGCACGCCCCCCGATCCCGCGCCGATCACGAACAGGTCTACGTCAAAATCCGCCATGGAATGTCACTCGCGAAGGAAAGTCGTTGCGCATGTAGGGAGAGCGACGGACCGGGACAAACCCGAAAGATCGTTCAGTCTTATCGAATAGAGCAACCGTGATTGCGAGGAGCGTAGCGACGAAGCAATCCAGGCCCGGACGGGAAGGTGGATTGCTTCGCTCCGCTCGCAATGACGCACGGACTCCCGCTTTTCTTATTTGTCGAGCGTGGCCAGATAGGCCGCGATCTTCGTCGCCTGGGCCGAGGTCAGCCCCTGATCGGGCATTTTCGCGGTCGGCAGCACCGCCTGCGGGTGCATCAGCCACTTCACCATATTGGCGCGGTTATTGGGCAAAGTCCCTGCCGCGATCGTCTTCCTGCTCGCCACGCCCTTCAGCGAGGGCCCGATATCGCCAAAGGCGCCCGGAATGCCGGGGATGGTATGACAGGCGGCGCACTGGCCGGTCATGATCGTCTTGACCTCGGGATCGGGGCCGGCCGCGTGCGCGGCGAAGGGGGTCAGAACCAGCAGGGCAATCAGAGTGCGCATTGTCGCTCCTTCACAGACCGGCGTCGGCTGCCACGATCCGGGCGATGCCCGACCAGTCGATATCCTCGCCTTCCCGCGCGATGGTCGAAAGCAGGTGATCGCGCAACACCGCCAATAGTGGCATAGGCACGCGGGCATCGGTCGCGGCCTGGCTCACCAGATTCATGTCCTTGAGGCCCAGCGGCGCCGTGAAGCCCGCCGGCCGGAAGCTCTCCTTGACGATGATATCGCCATAGGTCTGGTAGATGGGGGAACCGAACAGGCTGCCCGTCAGCACCTCCAGCAACTTGCTCCGCTCGACGCCGCCTTTCTCGGCAAGCGTCATCGCCTCGGCCATCCCCTCCACCGCCGAGAGGATCAGGAAATTGCCGCACAATTTGACCAGATTCGCCGCCGGCGCGTGATCGCCGATCTCGAAGACTTTCTGCCCGATCGCCGCGAACAACGGCTGACAGATCCGGATCGCGTCCACCGGGCCGGCAGCCGCGATGAACAATTTGGCCGCCTCTGCCGCGGCCGGCCGCCCGAATACGGGCGCCGACACCAGCACCGAGCCATGCTCGCGATGCGCCTTCGCCAGCCGCTCGGCGAGCGCCAGCCCGATCGTGCTGTGCGAGACATGGATCGGCTTGCCCGGCGCGGACAATATGCCGTCCGCCCCGAATGTCACCGCCTCGACCGCTTTGTCGTCGGCCAGCATCGTATGCACCACCGCGCCGCTCGCGGCCTCGGCCGGCGTGCTTGCGCGCTTCGCGCCTTCGGCAACCAAAGCTTCGGCCTTGTCGGGCGATCGGTTCCAGACCAGTACCTCATGCCCGGTCCTGACCAGATTGCGCGCCATTGCGCTGCCCATTTGGCCGAGGCCGATGAACCCGATCTTCATGGAAAAACTCCCTTAAGCGCCTGCGACGATGCGGCGTAACGCGTCGAGCAGCCGATCCACCTCGTCCGCCGTCGCATAATGGCACAGGCCGATCCGGATCAGCCCGCCCGCTTGCTCGAGCCCAAGCCGGGCGATTACCTCGACCGCATAGAAATGCCCCGACCAGACGAACATGTCCCGCTCCGCCAGCTTGCGCGCGACGTCGTCCGGACGATGTCCTTCGATCGTGATCGCGAAGGTCGGCACGCGGCCTTCCATCGTCGGCCGTCCCCACAATTTCACGCCGGGAATGGCGCGTAGCCCCGCCAGCATCCGCTCGCCCAGATCCCGCTCATAGGCGATGCACGCCGTCATCGCCGCCCGCAGCCGCTCGGGCCGGCTGTTGGCATCCGAAAAATGGCCGCCCAGCCAATCGAGATATTCGATCGTGCCGAGCACGCCGCCCTGTGCCTCGAACGAGGGCGTGCCTGTCTCGAAGCGATGGCCGGGCGGGTTCGCATCCGCCGGGCGCACCTTATACGCCTCGATCCCTTCCAGCACTTCGGCTCTGCCCCACAGGACGCCCTGGTGCGGCCCGAAGAATTTGTAGGGCGAGCAGGCCAGGAAATCGCAGCCCAGATCGCGCACATTGGTCGGAATATGCGGTACCGATTGGACCGCATCGACAAAGAACAAAGCTTGCGACTTCGCCTTAATGATTCCCGTGATCCGCTTGATATCGTTTAGCGTTCCCAGCGCGTTGCTCGCCCCACCGACTGCCACCAGACGCGTCCGATCCGACAGCAGGCCGGGCAGCGCATCCAGATCGAGCATTCCCGACGCAGGATCGAAATCGATCCAACGGACCGTCATCCCCTTGTCCTGCGCGACCAGCAGCCAGGGCGAGACATTGGCGTCATGGTCCAGATGCGTAAGGACCATTTCGTCCCCGGCGCCCCACTTGCGCGAAATCGCCCGCGACAGGGCCAGGGTCAGCGAGGTCATGTTCGGCCCGAAAGCAATTTCGCCCGGGTCCGCGCCGAGCAGATCGGCCATCGCCCGATGCGCTTCCTCGCTCAACGCGTCCGTCTCGCGCGAAGTGATGAAGGCCCCGCCCGAATTGGCGGTCCCGCTCTTGAGGTGCGCGAGCATCCGGTCGATCGCCGGCTGACAGATCTGCGTGCCGCCCGGCGCGTCGAAATAGATGCGGTTGTTGCCGGCGCTAAGAGCCGGAAAGCGCGCCCGTACCGCGTCAATCGGAAAGTCCACGCCCCGTCTCCCACACCTAATTCCGTCATTCCCGCGAAGGCGGGAATCCACTCCGCGGCTTGGCGCTGGCCTCCCGGTGGATTCCCGCCTTCGCGGGAATGACGATCGAAAGCTGAATCGCTCGCGCTTCGCGTCTCAATCGGGCAGGAGCGCCCCCATGAGCAAGCCCGTCCCCGCGGATTTCTGGGCCCAGCCCGTCGTGCCTCTCGCGCGCGCTTTGATCGGGGTAACCCTGCTGGTCGACGGCGTCGGCGGGATCATCACCGAGACCGAGGCCTATGATTTCGACGAGCCCGCCTCCCATGCGTTCGGCGGGCCACGCGGGCGCAACCTCGTCATGTTCGGGCCGGTCGGCCATGCTTATGTCTACAAGATCTACGGCATCCACTGGTGCCTCAACTTCGTCGGCGGCGATCATCCCGGCAGCGCGGTGCTGATCCGCGCGCTCGAACCCACGCAAGGCGTGGACACGATGATCGCACGGCGCGGTCTCACCGACCCGCGCACGCTTTGCAGCGGCCCGGGCAAGCTCGCGCAGGCGCTCGCGATCGATCATGCGCTGAACGGCGCCCCGCTCGACCGGCCGCCCTTTCAGCTCTTCCTGGGCGACACGCACGACATCGTGGTCGGCCCGCGCATCGGTATCACCAAGGCGGCCGATTTGCCCTGGCGCTTCGGCCTCGGCGGATCGCGATACTGGAGCCGTGCGTTCCCGAAGGATGGCTGACGCCCCCGATCTCGACCGCTTCCTCAAAGCCCAGGAAGACACGTACGACACCGCGCTCGACGAGCTGAGGTCTGGCCGCAAGCGCAGCCACTGGATCTGGTTCATCTTTCCCCAGCTCGCCGGATTAGGCCAAAGCCCGACCGCGCAATTTTACGGCATCAAATCGCTCGAAGAGGCGGCAGCCTACCTGCGCCATCCCATTCTCGGCGGTCGCCTGCATGAATGCCTCAAGGTTTTACAGATGCTTGAAGAGACAAGTGCAGACCACATCTTCGGAGAGCTGGATACGATGAAGCTCCGCTCCTCGCTCACCTTGTTCGCCGAAGCCGATCCCGCCGACCCGATCATCGAAGCCGCGCTCGACCGCTGGTTCGGCGGCCGCAAGGACGACAGGACACTGCAGCTTCTCGACCGTTCGTCATTGCGAGAAGCATAGCGACGAAGCAATCCAGGCCGGCGCTAGCGGATAGGTTCGGGCCCGGATTGCTTCGCTACGCTCGCAATGACGGTTCTGTCGAAGCCGATCAGGCTTTAGGCTGCCTTTATGCTCCGCCGATTCGCCCTGGCCCTGTGCCTGATCGCCGCGCCGCTTGCCGCGCAGACCTCGGATCCCGCCACAACCCCCGCGCCGGCTACGGTCGCGCCGGCCACCCCGCCCGCGCATGTCTACAAGACGGTCAAGGTCGCGCTGGAAACCAGCCTCGGCAAGATCCTCGTCGCGGTCGAGATCGAGCGCGCGCCGATCACCGCCGCCAACTTCCTGCGCTATGTCGACGAGAAGCGCTATGACGGCACCAGCTTTTACCGCGCCGATCCGGTCCAGAAGGATTTCGGGCTGATCCAGGGCGGCACCCGCAACGACCCCAAGCGCACGCTCAAACCGATCCCGCACGAGCCCACCACCAAGACGGGCCTGAGCAATACCGACGGCGCGCTGTCGATGGCGCGCAACGCACCCGGCACCGCCACCAGCGACTTCTTCATCATCGTCGGCGACATGAGCGGATTGGACGCCAAGCCCGGCGCGCCCGGCGACAATCTCGGCTTCGCCGCCTTCGGCCATGTGCTTGAAGGGATGGATGTAGTGCACCAGATATTGCTCTCGCCTACCGATCCCAATGCCGGGGAAGGCGTCATGAAGGGCCAGATGCTCAAGCCGAAAATCACGATCCTCAAGGCCTATCGGGTCAACAACTGATGGGCGCGCCCAAATTCGACATGGAAGCCCGCCGGGACCAGATGTTCCCGACGCTGACCGCGGCCCAGATCGAGGTCGCGCGCCGCTTCGCCGCGGGCGAGGCGCGCATGTTCAAGCCCGGCGAGACGATGTTCGCGCTCGGCGCGCGTAACGTGCCCTCCTGGCTGGTGCTGGAAGGCGCAATCGACGTCGTCCGCCGCGACGGCCTCGGCCATGAATCGCAGATCGTCAGCCACCATCCCGGCCAGATTTCGGGCGAGGTCAGCCAGTTGGGCGGCCGCGCCACGCTCGCCGAAGGCCGCGCCGGCGCCGACGGCTGCACCGCGCTTCCCTTCGACGCACCGCATCTGCGCGCGCTGCTGATCGGCTCGGCCGATCTGGGCGAGCTGATCATGCGCGCGTTCATCCTGCGCCGCGTCGGCCTGATCAACGCCGACCATGTCGGATCGGTGCTGGTCGGCCGCCCCGACGATCCCGATCTGGTGCGCCTCCAGGGTTTCCTCACCCGCAACGGCTATCCCAATTCCATCGTCGATTCCGCGACCGAAGAAGGCCGCGAGCTGCTCGACAAACTGGCGGTGCCGGTCAGCGACCTGCCGCTGATGATCTGCCCCAACGGCACCGTGCTCAAGCAACCGAGCGATGCCGATGCCGCCACCTGCCTCGGCATCACGCCCGAGCTCGACAGCGACAAGGTCTATGACGTGATCGTGTGCGGCGCGGGCCCGGCCGGGCTCGCCACCGCGGTCTATGGCGCGTCCGAAGGCCTCTCGATGCTGGTGCTCGACACGCGCGCGTTCGGCGGCCAGGCGGGCGCCTCGGCGCGGATCGAGAATTATCTGGGCTTCCCGACCGGCATTTCCGGCCAGGCGCTCGCCGGCCGCGCCTTCACCCAGGCGACCAAGTTCGGCGCCGAGCTGGCGATCCCGATCACGGTCGAGAAGCTCCATTGCGACGAGGAGGCCGAGGACGGCGGCTTCCGCGTCGATCTTTCCACCGGCCAGAGCGTGCGCGGCCGCACGATCGTGATCGCGTCGGGCGCGCGCTACCGCCAGCCCGATGTCGACAAATTGGAAGAACTGGAAGGCGCGGGCATTTCCTATTGGGCTTCGCCGATCGAGGCCAAATTATGCGCGGGCGAGGAAATTGCGCTCGTCGGCGGCGGCAATTCGGCCGGCCAAGCCTGCGTCTTCCTCGCGCCCCAGGTCGAGAAGATCAACATGATCGTCCGCCGTCCGCTCGAAGACACGATGTCCAAATATCTGATCGACCGGATCAAGGCGTTGCCCAATGTCGCGCTCCATGTCGGCAAGGAAGTGGTCGCGCTCGACGGCGATCGCGCCAACGGCCTCCAGGGCGTTACCTTTCGCTGTCGCTCGACCGGCAACGAGCATCATTGCGATCTCAACCATCTGTTCCTGTTCATCGGCGCCGATCCCAATACCGCCTGGCTCGACGGCTGCGTCGATCTCGACGCCAAGGGCTTCGTCGTCACGGGCAAGCAGGATCGCGCACCGCTCGAAACCAGCCGCAAGGGCATATTCGCCGCGGGCGACGTCCGCTGCGGCTCGACCAAGCGTGTCGCCGCGGCGGTCGGCGAAGGCGCCGCGGTCATAGCCCAGATCCATGCCTATCTCGGCGCGGAAACCACCAGCGCCTGACCGTCAAGACCAAGGTCAGCCGCTGACGGTCAGCGTCAGACGGAAGGTTCGCGGGCGCAACGGCGTATATTGGCGCGACAGTGGCATCTGGAACGGATTGCCGACCGCGAACCGGTCGCCCTGGCAGTTCGTCACATTGTCCAGCATCGCGCCGATCCGGAACGGTCCACGCAACAAGGTCGCTGAAATATTGGCGTCGGTATAACCCGCCTGGTCTATGCCGAATAAGGGCCCCGCGCCGAAGCGCGAATGACTTTGGTGCTGGATGACAAACGATGTGCGGAAGCGCTTGGTCGGATCGACCGGCGGAAACCACGACAGCGTCGCCGAATAGCCCGCTTTCGGCGTGTCGGGCAGGTCGTTGCCATTTTCGCGCTCATAGCCGGGCTCGGGATGGATCAGGCTGCTGCGCGCGAACAGCCCTTCGGCCGCGAGTTCGAGCCGCGCGACGGGCCGAAACGCGATGCTCGTTTCCAGCGCGGAAATACGTCCGTCCCCAATATTAGCGGTGAAAGGAAAGCCGTTGCGCGCGACCAGATCAGCCTGGATATTCTGCCAGAGCGTGCGCGATATGCCGATCGTCCCGCTCAATTTCCCGTCCCACAGCCGGTCGGCACGGATGCCCGTCTCCCATACGGCGATCGAGTCCGGCCTGTAGACCGCCACCCGCCCGACCCCGGCCGCGACCGCGAGGCCGCCCGAACGGAAGCCCTGCGCATAGCGTCCGTAGAGAAACAGGCCCGGCTCCAGCTGCTTGGACAAGGATGTCGTCAGGTCGAAACGCGTCCGCGCCTCGCCGGGAATGAAGGGCGATTGCGGGCGCGCGGCAAGCGGTTGCCCGTCGATCCGGGCATGCGTAAGCCGCCCGCCCACGCTCGCCGCGAAGCCCGGGACGAGCACGAATGTGCCCTCCCCGAACAGGGCCAGATCGAGCGATCGGTTGTCGACACCGGAAATGTCGCGCTGCGCATCGGGCGGCCCCAATTGGCGCCGGGCGGCGGTGTGGTTCTGCACCGCGGACAGGCCGGCCAGCCAGTCGGCGCCGGAGGGGAAATTCTGCCAAATACGCACCTCGCCATCGATCAGACTCGAAGACGTGTTTTCGTCATAGGCGATGGGCCCGCTCGGCGGCGGGCGGCCGGCGTCCAACCGAAGCTGCGTCGAGCGCCGCACTCCGCCGATATTGGCCAGGATTTTCGGCCCGCTCGAATTGTCGAACCGAACGCTGATCGAGCCGAGCGCGATCGTGTCGCGATAGGGCTGCCGCAGCGACGCGGCGAGCGCGAGCGGCCCGTCTCCGCGCTGCACATATTGCGGGTCGGCCGTCGCGATATGCTGGCCCAGGCCATTCACATCGACCGTCCAGGCGCCGCCCAGATCGGCCCGCAAGGCTGCCCGCCCGCCCTCGATCCGGCTGCTGTTGATCGCGTGCAGGCCCAGCCGCGGATTATCGATATAGCCGCCCTCGAAATCCTGATAGCCGATCACGCGCAGCGCCGCCCGATCGGGGAGGAGCGGAAGATTGACCACCCCATCCAGGTCGTGACTGGCATGGCCGTCCTGCATCGCCGCGATCGACCCTTCCAGCCGATAGCCCGCTCGCCGCGCGTCGGGTGCGACCGGAACGATGCGGACGATCCCGCCGATCGCCCCCGCACCGTACAAGGTGCCCTGCGGCCCCTCCAAAATCTCGATCTGCTCGGTATCGACCAGCCGCAGCGCCGGATCGGAGCCGCTGTAGAGCAGCCGCGTATCGCCGAAATAATGGCCGACCGTCGCTTGCGTGGGCCCGGCGAAGCTGCTGTCCGCGACGCCGCGCACGAACAATTTGTCGCGGCCGGGTCCGAAGGCGGTCGACTGGAGCAACGGAATCCGCGCGACCAGTTCGGCGCTGTTATGGACGCCCGGAAAAAGCGGGTCGTCCGATCCGGTCGAGATTACCCGTACCGCGCCGGGGAAGCGCGCTTCGGTTAGGGCGCGCTTGCTGCCCGTGACGACGATATCCGCGTCGGGCGCCATTCCCGGCGCGTCGGCGCCTTGCGATGCCGGGGCTGACAAGGTGCGGCCGATTTCCACGACATAACGCCCGGCGCCCACCTCCCGCACCGCCAATCCCGATCCGGCGAGTGCGCGGGCGAGCGCCTTGCGCGGCGACATCGTGCCCCGCACCCCAGGGCTCCGGCGGCCGCGCACCGCCGGCTCGGCATAGCTCAGCTCGAATCCCGCCTGATCCGCGACCGATCGCAGCACGCTGCCCAGCGGCCCGGGCGCGATCGCGAAGCTGCGGCGCTCCGCCGCGGCGACGGGCATCGCCAGCTGCGAGACGGCGGCAATGACGATCGGAATCCGCTTATTGCGCAGCACCGGCTTCCAGCATCCAGCCGTCCGCCACGCGCACCGCGCGCGTTCCGCTCAATTGGGCAAGCGACTGAACCACCGCATCGCGGTCGCGATCGCTGCGGAGCACGCCCGAAAAGCGCCGGTTTGCGAGTTCGGGCGCGATCGCGATCATGATGTCGTTCGAAAGGCGCAGTTGCCGCGCGACGTCGCTCAGCCGGACATCGTCGAAATCCATATGGCCAAGCCGCCATTGGCCCACCGTGGCGGGATTGATGTGGCGGACCTCGATCTGGTCGTCCGCCGATGCGTTGACCACCATACCCGGCTTGAGCAGGATCTGGTTCGGTCCGGAGCGGAACGAGACCGATCCTTCGGCGACCGCGACCCGCAATTCGGGGCCGCGCGCCGCCACGTCGAATATCGTCCCGACATCCTCGATCACGCGCCCCGCCGCTTCGACCCGGAAGGGGGCGCCGGGATCGTGACGTACCGCGAACAGCGCCTCCCCCTTCTCGACCGCGGCCAGCCGTGGATGCGCATGATCCAGCCGCAGGCGGCCATTGGCGTGAAGCATGACCCGCGTACCGTCCGCCAATATCATCTGTCGGCTGGCGTTCGCCGGTGCCTCGATCCAGTAAGGCGCCTCGGCGGCCGGCTGGAAATGGGTCGCCACGCCGATCGCGCCGATCAGCACTGCAGCTATGCCCGTTCCCCAGACCAGCCAGCCGCCGCCTCGCGCGTTCGCCTCCGGCGGCGCGGAAGGGATGGTGATCGGAGCTTGCGGAAGGCTGCGGTCGTCCAGCAGCCTGTCGTCCGCCGCGACCCGCTCATAGGCCCCGGCATGCGCGGTGTCGGCCTCCAGCCATTCCGCGAAGCCATGCCACACGTCCGCATCGGCTTCGGCCAGCCGCACATGCCAGTCGATCGCCTGGCGCAGAATGGAATCGGGGCCGCTCATCGCTCCTGCTTCTCTGGCGTCGCCGGATCGGCCGCCTCCGCGCCGTCCAGGCCGTGGATCGCGCGATAGGCCGCCTGCAAATGCTTCTCCACCGCGGATACGCTGATGCCGATCATATCCGCGATCGAACGTCGCGGCATGTCCTCATACCGATAGAGACGGAATATACGCGCGGTACGCTCGGGCAGCGCCGCGACCGCGGCATCGATCTGGCGCAAGCGCTCGCTCGCAATCAGTCCCGCCTCGATCGAAGGCTCGACCTCCTCCGCATGACCGTAGGTCTCGATCCATTCCGATTCCCGCCGCGCGCTGGCAGAAAGCGATCGGTGGCGGTCCGTGGCCATATTGTTGGCCATCCGGAAAATGTAGCCGCCGGGCTGAGCGATGGGCGCGCTGTTCATCGTAGAGAGACGGAGCCACAGCTCCTGGAGCACATCTTCGGCATCGTCGGCATTGCCGAGACGGGCTTTCAGCAGCCGCAGCAATGTCGGCCGCTCGCGCAGGAAATAGGCTCTGAGCCCCCCGAATTCGCCCTGCCCCTCCATCGATACCGACAATAACTGTCAACCTTCATCGCGGATAGGCCAGTCCTTCGAGGCCGGCAGAAACGCACCGCCCGATCGAAATCTTCCCGGCGCGTTATGCATCGACCGCCTCGACTCCGTCATACGGATATGGGGGGCCAAACCGAAACCACGCAGATGTTCGGCGCGACGTTGCGCGCCCCGGGCGCGGATGCCTTCACGCCACTGCGATTGGCACCCGCTGCGCTATCCCGGCAGAGCATCGGCATCGTGCTGCACGACTTCGCGCTCGGGGGTACCGAACGGATCGCGGTGCGGCTGGCCAATCAATGGGCCGCCGAGGGCGCCGACGTCACCTTGCTCGTGGGTTCGCGCGAAGGGCCGTTGGCGGCCTTGCTCGACGCGCGCGTCCGGCTGGCCTCCCCCGCTTTGCCGATCCGCCGCGCCCGCGGGTCGCGGAAGGTGCTTGCCGCCGCCGCCGTCCGCTATTTCGGCGAAAGGCGCGTCCAGGCCTGTTTCGTGCCGGGCAATTATCACTGGCCGGTCGCGAACGCGCTCAGCCGGATGCCCGCCGCGATTAGGCCGGTCGTCGTCGCGCAGGTCAGCGCGGCGCTGTACAAGCCGCAGCGCGGGCGCATCCGGCAAATCCTCTACAATATGCGCATGCGACGCTTGCTCGGCGCGACCGACATGCTGGTGACGCTTTGCCCCGACGCCAGCCACGAAGCCGACCGCATCCTGCGCCGCCAGGTGAGCATGCCGATCGCGCTTCCCGCACTGGAGGACCGTGTCTCCCAGGCGGAGCCGGTCGCCGCGCGAGGCAGCACCATCCTCGCCGCGGGCCGGCTGGTCCCCGAAAAGGGTTTCGACATCCTGATCGACGCTTTCGCCGCGTTGGTGCGGAGCGGCCGCGCCGGCGATGCCGATCTGGTCATCGTCGGCGAAGGCCCCGATCGGGCCCGTCTGACCCGGCTCGTCATGCAGCACGGTCTCGGTGCGCGCGTCGCCATGCCCGGCTATGTCGAGGATATTCGTCCATGGCTCGACGATGCGCGGCTGTTCGTCCTGCCTTCGCGCTTCGAAGGCTATGGCGCGGTGATCGTCGAGGCGTTGGCGGCCGGTCGCCCGGTCGTCGCCACGCGCTGCACCCCCGCGGTTGAGGAATTGCTGCGCGGCACCGGCGCCGGCCTCGACGTGCCGATCGAAGATCCGGCCGCGATGGCCGATGCGATCGCTGCCTTGCTCGACGCCGGCGTGCCCGATCCCGTCCGCCTCGCCTCGCTGGTCGAACGGCACCGCATCGGCCCGGTTGCCCGCACCTATGCGCATCTCTTCCGCGGCATTGCCGCCGAGCGCGAAGCCGCCTCAGCGTAACAGTTTTCGCAATTCCCGCATCGCCTCGATCGAGAGGCCGTGCAGCGAAAGTTCGGTGCGCTTGACGTCGATCAGCGTAACGTCGCCCGCCGCCGCCATCGTGTGCAGCCCTTCGCTGAACGGGGCGAGCGCGTCCTGCCCCGCGATCGCCGGCCCTACCTCCATCGTCACCCCGCCGGGATCGAGCCGATCGAACCAGAGCGGCCGGATCGCGCCACCATAGGTCCGCGAGCAATCCTGGACCGGCAGCACGACCAGACCGTCGATAAGCTGCACCGTTCCGCCCGGCCGCGCGCTGGCTGGATCGCGCCGCACCGGATTGCCGGGATGGACGCGCCACGGCCCCTGCACGCGCTCGGCGAACGCCAAATGCAGCGCGGCCGTCTTGTCGGGCTCGTTCGAGGCCGAGGTGTAGAATAGCCACCAAAGCCCCTCATGCCAGAAAGGCGTGGCATCCACCGCGACATGATCGAGCGCTATCTCGACCGCGCGCTCCCAGCGATGCGGGAACTCCACCGCGCGATAGAGGGTGAGCCGCTTCGAACGATGCGCCTCGGGCAGCATCCACGTCTCGCCCTCGGCTTCCCAGACGATCGGATAGGAAAGATGCCAGGGCTCGCGCAAAGCCCATTGCCGGTCGATCAGCGCGAAGTCGGCGTCATAGGTCAGCACCTCGATCGCGCCGATCCGCACGCGATAATCATAGGCCTCGACGAAAACGTGCAACCGCCCGTCGCGCCACAGGCCGAACGGATCCGCCAGAAAGCGAAAGCTCCCCATCGGGGGCAGCCAGCGCAATGGCAGTCCCGCGATCGACCCGCGCCGCATGATCTCGGCAAACGGTGCCTCTACGATCGCCGGCCGCCAGATGTCCTTGCGCAAACCCATATCCGTGTCCCTGCCGGATTAAGGCGCGATCGGGAAGCGGCCACGTTGCGCAGCTTCTGGCGGCTGGCGAACTCCCGGATCCCGCCGGCCCGCGAACGGAGCCCTTCTAACCACCCACGGATGCTGATCATCGCCATTCACCGTCCGCACCGCGGCGCTGCCGAGATGGATCGCCACTCCGCCCGTCTGCCCCAGCTCCGCCGAGTCCAGCTTCAGCCACCGCGGCGTGCAGGTCCGCGGCAAGCGGCGGTCGCTGATCGCGATATCCGCCCATCCGCACACTTTCTGGAATTGGGTGAGATCCAGCCGATAAGGCGTGCGCGTCGCCACCAGATGCCAGTCGCGCCCGCCCCGCCGCAGCGTCGCCACGCACACGTCGCGCGAGCAGACCGCACCCGGCAGCGCATCGAGATCGAGTGCGGTCGCCTGCACGCCCGATCCTTCGGAAAATTGCTGCCGCACATAATCCTTGGCTCTCGGCCGCAGCAGATGCAGTCCGCCGTCGGGCGTACGCACCGCCAGATGCTGGCCGTCGCCGGTGATCAACAGATCGGGCGGTGGCGTGAGCAATGCCCAGACCATGCCGATCGCGAACGGCACCGCACCCAGCCGCCGCATCCGCGTCCGCCACAAAGCGACCCACAATCCGCCCACCACCATCAGCAGGAAAGCGCCCATCGGCATCGATGGCAGCGCGGTTACCGCCCCCGGCAGCGCCGATACGGTCCGCGCGATCCACAGCAGGAACAGCAAACCCTTCCCTGCGAGCCACCAGAAAGGCGCACCCACGCCCGCCAGATCGGCAGCGAGTGCCAGCGCCTCCAGCGGCATGATCACGAAGGTAGTGAGCGGGATCGCGACGATATTGGCGAGCGCGCCGTAAAAGCCCGCGCGGTGGAAATGATAGATCGCGATCGGCGCCAGCGCCGCCTCGACCAGGAAACCCGTCGCGAGCAGCCCGCTCAACTCGCGCAGCAGCTTCCATATCATGCTCTCGTCGCGCTTCAGCAGCAGCGCGCGCACCTTGGGATGCTCGTGAAAGGCGATGATCGCGGTCACCGCCGCGAAGCTCAGCTGGAAGCTCGGGCCGACCAAAGCTTCCGGCCGGAACAGCATCACGATCAGCGCGCCCGCCGCCACCATCCGTAAGGTCATCGCCTCGCGCCCGAGCGCGATCCCGCCCAGCACCAGCAAGGCCGCGACGCACGATCGCACCGTCGGCACCTGCGCGCCCGACAGCAAGGTGTAGGCAATCCCCGCCAGTGCACCCGCCGCCGCCGCGATCAGCAGCAGGTTGGCACGCAACGCCAGCCGCGGCGACAAGGCCAGCAGTCTCAACACCAGGAACATCGTCGCCGCCACCACTGCGGTCACGTGCAGCCCGCTGATCGAGAGCAGATGCGCCAGCCCCGATCGGCGGAAGGCGTTGTTGTCGTCATCGCTGATCGCGCCGACATCGCCCGTCACGAACGCCGCCGCGACGCCACCTTCGCTCCCGGCAAGCTGGTGCTCGATATGCGTGGTCAGCGCGAGCTGCCGTCCCGCCAGCCAGCGCATGAACCCGCCGCCCGGCGGCGCCGGCGCGGTCACTTTGACCGGCCCCATCGCCTTGCCCGTCGCGCCGATCCCCTGGAACCACGCCACCTCGGCGAAATCGTACGCGCCCGGTAAAGGCGGGGGCGGAGGCGGTTCCAGCCGCGCCTTGGCGGCAACACGCGCGCCCGGCAGCAATCCCGCCGGCGCCCCCTTCTCGTCCAGATTGAGCCGCGCCTTAGGCGGCAGCCCCGGCGCGGGGTCGAGCGCCACCACCAGCCTGATCTTGCCGCGCGCAGGCAAGGGATCGACTTCGATTATCTGCCCCGAAACCGGCCCGATCATCGCCCGCGCAAGCCTGGGCGCCGCCACATCGCGCGCCCTTTCCCACGCCAGCCCACACCCGATTCCGGCGCCCAGCAGAAAGATGGCGAGCGCACGCACCAGCCGACCCCGAATCCCGAACGCCAGCGCGATCCCGCCCAGCCCGATCGAAATTGTCAGGAACAGCAGCCACAGACGCGGCTCAGGCAAGCCGAACCAGGCTGCGATTCCCGTCCCCAGCGCCACTGGCACCCACAAAGCCAACTGGTCGCGTTCCGCCTCCAGCCACGCCTCGATCCGTGCCATCGGGTTGCGCAAAAGCGTCAAAAAGGGCCCCCGGCCCGTTTGTGGGGTCCGGAGCGCTATGCTAGGGGCGCCGACATATTCACTGGCCATGGCCATCACAGCTTGGGAGACAGGCGCTTTGGGCGCAAGCACCGCCAATGGCGGAGAGGTCGTGACGCGGTTCGCGCCCTCCCCCACCGGCTTCCTTCATATCGGC